>OBXA01000484.1_pt1 | contig 31524 bp, 23 predicted proteins | sample 1538121 | NCBI WGS metagenome assembly OBXA01 (sample SAMEA2580133, study PRJEB22360) | human gut metagenome | biome: human gut; feature: human-associated habitat; material: faeces | place: Denmark | collected 2008/2010 | reverse complement strand
TCCAACCGTATAGACCAAGAAAACCGAAATCAACATACAAACAATAAAACCCGCCGCCGAGATTCTTCTCGCCAGCGATAAGGAGGTACAATGGCTTACATCAAGAAAAAGTCCGAACGAAAATACAAAATCACTGTCTGCAACGGCTACAAGGTCAATGGGCAGAAACGGATGAAAGCGCAGACTGTCACCGTGCCGTCATCTGTACCTAAGCGCGGCATTCAACAGTATGTCATGGCGGAGGCCGAGCGCATCGAAAAAAAGTTCAAGTATGGTGTCGAGGAAAGCGACCAGACCCACTTTGAACAGTACGCGGAAAACTGGCTCAAGCGGCAAGAACCGTTTTTCAAAGCTACCACCTGTGCAGGGTACAAACGCAATCTGGATATTGTCTACCCGTTGATTGGAGGCATCCCGCTTGCAAAGCTGCTCCCCATGACTTTAGAGGAAATGTGCGAGGAATTGCGCAAGCGCCCCGGACGTGGTGGAAACTGCATCAAGGAAACCACGGTGCAGAAGTACCTTGAGACAGTTTCCTCGGTACTGGAGGATGCCAAGAAAAATGACATCATTCCATTCAATCCGGCGCACCGTGTCCGCAAGAAGCATTTTGAGAAGGAGGTGCAGCATATTCCGCAGAAGTATGAAATGAGAAAACTGATGCGGGCGATTCAGAACGAACCGATTCTGTATCGCGCCTATTATACCTTGGCAATTACGACCGGATTGCGGCGTGGGGAACTGTGCGCCCTGCAATGGAGGGACATAACCGGTGCTTGTGAACTGACCGTCCGCCGTTCCCGCAGCTGTGCATCCGGGAAAATCGTAGAGAGCGACACCAAGAGCCATCGAGAACGGATTGTAACCATTCCGCTGGGGATATGGGAGCTTCTGATGGCGCTGCGACAGCAGCAGGTGCTGCATAGCGGCGTTCCGGATAGAGAGCAGCCAATTTTTACTGACCCCGACGGTCATGTGCCACACCCGGATACTTTTACACGGCATCTGCGCAAGCTGTATAAAAAGTGCGGGCTGCCAGAGGAATACCATCTGCATACGCTACGGCATTTCTACGCAACCTATCTGCTGCAGGAAGGCACCAGCAAACAGGTGGCGGCATCCCTGCTGGGTCATGCGGATACGGCATTTTTGGAGCGCACCTACTGCCACCCGCAGGACGTGGCGAAACAGCAGGCCGCAAACCTGATGCAAGATTTGCTGAACAACCAAAATCCGTGCTATGTTGCATTTATGAAAAATAAGAATAGAAAAACCAAGAAAGCAGGCTAAATAACCAGCGGCACCGTCAGGGATGGCGGTGCCGTTTTTGTCAGTAATAGGTGAATTTTAGGGCAAAAGATTGTTGGGTGTGGTGATAGCTTTCTGTCGCAGTTGTCGGTATGCTTTGTAGTACCGCAGGTCAATAAAATAACACTAAGGAGCGTGCAAAACATGGCATCTATCAGAAAACGCGGCAGTAACAGCTATTTGATTGTGGTATCACGAGGGTACGATTATGAGGGCAATAGGCTAAAATCTGTACAGAAAACGGTCAAGCCACCCAAAGAGTATACTCCGAAACAAGCCGAGAAATGGGTAAAGGAACAGGCAATCCTATTTGAACGCGAGGTACAGCATACGCCAGAACCCATCAATCGAAGCATTACGCTGGCAAAGTACATTGAGCATTGGGCGGCTGACATAGGACCGAAGAAGCTGGCGGACTCTACATACCAACGAGATTTGCAGGATGTTCGGCGCATACTGCCGGCGCTGGGCAACTATAAACTGACGGATTTGCGCAAGGAAGTCATCCGAGATTTTTACGAAGAAATGCGGCACAGCCCGCGTTTGGACGGCAGAGGGAATCTATCCGAGAAGTCAGTCGAAGGTTTACACAACACGCTGTGCGGCATCCTGTCGGCGGCTGTGGACGAGGGATATCTTACTCACAATCCCGCATGGCGGTGCTATAAGCCCAAAGGAAAAAAGAAAGAACGCCCCGTAGCCGATGAGGAAACCGTAAAAAAGTTGATTACAGCTTTCGAGGGTCAGAGTATGAAGTACGAAACCTATTTCAAGCTGGTGCTGGCAACCGGGCTGCGGCGTGGAGAAGCCTGTGGATTAAAATGGAGTGACATCAACTGGCGCAAACGGACGATTCATGTACAACGCGGAGTCGTGAAGTTGAGCCACCAAGAGTCCATCACGAAAGACCCTAAGACGACAAGCGGTGACCGCATAGTGTATTTGAGTAAAGAAATGTGCCAACTACTCAAGGCGTGGCGGAAAGAGTGTGAGTGGGATAGGCAGCAAACCGCGAACGAAACCGTATCTGAAGATGACTACCTGTTCCGTCAGCCTAATGGAAAACCGATGAATCCCTGCACATTTACCTATCGCTTTAAGCTGATATTGAAAGCAAACAACCTACCGCTGGATTTGAGTGTGCATAGCTTGCGGCATACGAACGCCAGCTTGCTGATTGCACAAGGCGTGGATGTCCGCACAGTGGCTAGTCTATTGGGTCATGCACAGGCCAGCACAACGCTGGATATTTACGCCCATGCATTTGACAAAAATAAACGCAAAGCACAAGAGAAACTCGGAAAGGCGATTGGATTATGAGAAAAATCAAATTGACCCGTGCGAACAAAAGTATCCTGCTGAAAGCGCTTGCGCCATACTACTACAAGCAAAGAGCACTTAGGCGCAGCACAGGGTTTGTAGAAAAGCTGATACTGAAAATCAATGCTCTCCCAGCCGATAAGAAAACAAACTTCTCACCGGACGAAATTCGTCTTATGCGTACAACTGTGAATCAGCTGAGAAATGAAAGGCTGACAAAAGGTCAGTACACAGACGCGGCAGATGATATGCTACTAAAATTATTCTAAAAAACAAAACTTACACAAAAAAGAAAAGCGCATTGCAAAAGCACATTGCAATGCGCTTTTTCGTGCGCCCGAAGGGATTCGCCAAGCCGCGCCCTAGAAACGCCCCACCGGGGCGTTTCTGCCCCGCGGGACGCAAAGCGCGGGGCACGGACTGTTCGAATCCCCCTCTTTTACTGCCCCATAAAATCCGCGCATAACAAAAAGAGCAACACCCCATAAGGTGCTGCTCTTGGTGCGACCGGGAGGATTCGAACCTCTGGCCTTCCGGGTCGGAGTATTACGGCCAAGAGGCGACCGTCACCCTGCTGGACGCGAAGGACGAAGGGGTGCAGACCTTTGAACAGACCAAAGACAGCCTGAAGGTTTTCTACGCGCGGCAAAAGCTTCGGAATACGGAGAATGATTCCGTGAAATCTCGATAAAACAGGCACTTCGTTCATCTCCTTGCTATTACTGTATAACGGTATCGTGAATTCGTCAAATGCGTTATTTCATCGAGTTAGGCTACTTTAATGGCGGAAAGAACGAGTAACAGATATGTACGAAGGTAATTCTGCATAATTTCAAATTCTGCAGCAGTGTTTGATACACAAGAAGCAAATCACGCGGGGTTGAAAGAGGATAGCTCTTGGTACACTGTTTCACATAGTCCGCGGTTCCCATGCCGCCTTACGGCTTTTGATACGCATCAGTCCATCATCCTCTTTAATAACGTCATAATAACGCGCAAGAATCACAAACGATTATTTGCTTTTGCAGGACAAAAATGGTATCATAAAAGTAAAAAATGAAAGGGGTGTATGCTGTGATTCATATCGCCATTGTGGAGGATGTAAAGGCTGAAGCTGATTTGCTGCAAGGCTGTCTGGAGCAATATCGGCAGGATAACCACATTGTGTTCCAGCTGCACTTTTTTCCTGATGCAGACACCTTTCTGCAGACAGATACCCACACCTTTGATATTGTCTTTATGGATGTGGATATGCCCGGCCGCAATGGAATTGAGGCAAGCAGGGTGTTGCGGGAGACGAACAAGACGATTGTGCTTTTGTTTGTAACCAATCTGGCGCAGTATGCCATAGCCGGTTATGAGGTAGATGCCCTGGACTATATCTTAAAGCCTATTAATTATTATTCCTTTAAGCTGAAGATACAAAAAGCTCTGGAGGCCGTACACCACTTGCACGGTATCATGCTTACCATTTCCGGCGAGCACGGGCCGCAATATGTACGCAGCACAGATGTACTGTATATTGAGGTGCAGAATCACAGCCTGATTTACCACACACAATACAGCGATCTGACCGCCACAGGCACTTTAAAGCGGGTAGAGAATCAGCTGGCAGAAGAAGGATTCTTTCGCTGCAATTACTGCTATCTTGTCAATCTGCGCCATGTGGATTTTTTGGACGGCAATACCGTAATGGTTGGCGGACATCCGCTGCAGATCAGCCGCAATCGCCGCAAGGATTTTCTGCAGCAGATGACCGGATTTTACGGCAAAGGAGGGCGATAACCATGATAACGTATCTGTTCCGATGCTTGTTTTTCCAGATGATTTTGTTTACGGGGCTGCTGTATACCTCGAATTTTCCCAAACGGTCCCATTATCTGCCCCGCGTTGTTGCAACCACCGCTTTCGGCATACTGGTATCCTCTTTCTGGGCAGCGCTGTTTGGCGGCAGCCCGCAGCCGCTGCTCCTGTATCTGCTGTATCAAGCCGCAGGCTTTTTGGGGCAATTTCTGATTGCACTGTTCTGTGTTTATCTTTGTGTGCAGATGCACCTTTGGACCTGTCTGTATATGGGCACCCTTTTCTGGTTTACCCAGCAGGCCTCCTGCAGCCTGACCTGCATCCTTACCGGGGAAAACTTCTCTACCTATCAGGGGATCGCTACCAGCATAGGAACTTTGCTTGCTGTTGCCCTATTGCTGTACGGGCTGCTGATCCGCAAGGTGGATGCCTCTGTTCTGGAGCGCATCCACAGCCGGACGGTTTTCCCAAGCTGGGTCCTGATGCTGCTGGCCTGCCTGTTGCTGAACAGCTATGCCAGCTATGGCGGCAGCACCGGTGGCGCCTATTATTTTGCCTTGCTGCTGATTGATACGGTTGTGCTGTTTTATCAGTACAGCATTTACCGGACGCTGGGCCTGGAGCGTGAAAATGAGGCAATCCACCTGTTGTTGGAGCAAAGCGGCAAGCAATACCAGATATCCAAGCAGAATATGGAACAAGTCAATATAAAATGCCATGATCTGCGGCACCAGATCCGGGTTTTCCGCAGCGAGGGGCGTATTGACGAGTCCGTGCTGAAAGACATGCAAAAGGCCGTGGACGCCTATGATACGATCATTAGAACCGGAAATCCCGCGCTGGATGTGCTGCTGACCGAAAAGAGCCAGATGTGCCGCAGCAAGCAGATCGGATTTACCTGCATGGCAGATGGTCGTGGACTGCTTCATATGGAACCGGCAGATTTATATGCATTGTTTGGCAATGCGCTGGAAAATGCAGTCGAGGCAACCGAACAGCTCAGCAACCCCGATCAGAAACAGATTGCACTTACCGTTCGGTCAACGGAAGGTTTCTGTTCGGTACATCTGCAAAACTACACAAAGGAACCCTTGCGGTTGGAAAACGGCCTGCCTGTTACCGGAAAGTCGGATAAGGCAAACCACGGTTTCGGCATCCGCAGCATGCAGCTGCTTGCAGAGAAATACGGTGGAGAGCTGACTTTCCGGCAGGAAGGCGACGTAGTGAATACCTATATGCTGCTGCCCCTTGCCCCGGCAGAAACATGACAACTTACGAATTGCAGGCAACACATTATGCAGGAGTCGTTGACTCCTGCTCTTTTTTTTGCTAAATATGATTTTAGGAGAAAAAATGCACGATGCAGAAGGGGAAAGCTATGCGTGTTGCAATCATTGAAGACGATGAAGCCACTCGCTGCCAGTTGGTAAATTATCTTCAGCGTTATACCCGGCAGTATGAGACAGAGTTTCAGATTCAGCAATTTTCCGATGGAATACAACTCGCCGAAAACTACCGCCCTGTTTATGATATTCTGCTGATGGATATCGAGATGGCGCAGCTCAACGGAATGGAGACAGCCAGACGGATTCGCAAGTTCGATGAAGAAGTGCTGATTGTCTTTATTACCAACACGGCACAGTATGCCATTAAGGGATATGAGGTAGGCGCACTGGATTACATATTGAAACCAATACCGTACTTTTCTTTTTCTCAGCAAATTCGAAAAGCCGAGCTGCAGCTGCAGAAAAGGAAAACATTCAATCTGACACTTTTGGCAGAGGGCGGAATGCACCGCCTGAACACTGCAGCAATCTACTATATAGAAAGCGACGGTCATACGGTTCATTTTTATACACAGGAAGGGTCAATTACCGCCAGCGGTTTATTAAAAAGTTATGAGGAAAAGCTGGCCGGGCATTCGTTTGCGCGGTGCAGCAATTGCTACCTTGTCAATTTGGCGCACGTTTCAGGCATTGCACAGGATACGGTAAAGGTCGGTCCTTACCAGTTGCCGGTCAGCCGTACCAAGCGGCACGGTTTTCTTGATGCGATGTCAAGCTACATCGACAGCAGTATTTTTGCTTAATAAAGAAATACTCGTATGTCAACAAGATGCACAAACACATCGGCACATATTTGTACTTGTTACACAAAGAAATTGCGGCTGTTTTGCAAAATAATGTGAGTTATGTATGTGGAACGACCAGTTATGAAAAAGACATTTAAAAAAAAGGACGCTTTCGTATAATTATTTTATCGGAAAGATTTTCATGGCAGAACCAGTCCGGAATGGTTACGCCAGGCAAGATCTGATGAATAAATCCTACCCTACGAGATTTGAGGGAGAAAACGATTATTTAGGAGGTACATATGAGAAGAATGCCTGTGGTACGGGGAACTGCAGCAGTAATGGCGTTTTTTACGCTGACAACTGTATCTGCATCAACCCTGATGTTTACCTATTCCGGTGCCATCAACAAAGCACTGAATATCAACACAAGCAAGATCGTAGAGACCGACGACGCCAGTGCCGTGAACACTGCCTATTATGACAACGAGTTCGGCACCGACTACACCAACAAACAGGCCGCCCTGAAGGTAGAAATGGAAGTGGCTGCAGAAAACGTAGCCCAAGCCGAGGAGGGTACGGTTCTGCTTCGCAACGAAAACGCAGCCCTGCCGCTTGCCGACACAAGCCGTGTGACCATTTTCGGTAACGGTGCGGCTCATTCCACCATGGGCAAAAGCACGACTTCCAGCGTGGCGTCGATTCCTACTATGACCTTCGGCGCTGCTATGCAGAAAGTTTTTGGCGCGGATAATGTCAACACTACGCTGCTGGACAATGCTTACGCATCTCTGGGTGCCACCACTGCCACCGAGGTTGTGGAAGCTCCCATTTCTGACGTAGAAAAATATGCCAGCAGCTGGTCCGGCGATTACAACGATGCCGCCATTGCCGTATTTACCCGTCTGGGCGGCGAGAGCAACGATACCGCCATGTTTGGCAAGGACGGCTCTCACTTTCTGGGTCTGCAGGCCAACGAAAAAGACCTGATGTCCTATCTGAAAGCCCAGAAAGCCGCCGGTGTGTTCAAAAAGATCGTTGTCATCATCAATGCTGACCAGATGATGGAACTGGATTGGCTGGACGATTATGATGTTGATGCCTGCGTGCTGGCCGGCGTGCCCGGTGTTATCGGCTACGAGGGCGTTGCCAATGTGCTGGCCGGTAAGGTTTCCCCCAGCGGTCATCTGGTAGATACCTACGCTGCCAACTCGCTGTCTGCCCCTGCCACCACCTATGCCTGCGAGAATATGCAGTTGTGGGGCAATGTGGATTACGTCAACAGCAAGGCCACCGACCTTTCCAACGATGGAATCAACGTAGATTACTACACCATCTGCGCCGAGGGTATCTATGTGGGATACAAATACTACGAAACCCGCTATGAAGATGCGGTCATGGGCAGCGGGGATGCTTCCTCCTCCGTCGGCTCTTCCACCGGAAACGGTTGGAATTACGCCGATGAGGTTGTCTATCCCTTCGGTTATGGTCTGTCCTATACCGATTTCACCCAGACGCTCAAGGGTGTGACTTTCAACGCCGATACCGACAATTATGAGGTTGAGGTGGAAGTAACCAACACCGGCGATGTGGCCGGTAAGAGCGTAGTCGAAGTGTATGCCCAGACGCCCTACGGCGATTACGAGAAGCAGAACAGCATCGAAAAATCCGCCGTACAGGTTGTCGGTTTCGAAAAAACCGATACGCTGGAGCCCGGTCAGAGCCAGACCGTCACAGTCGAGTGTGAACGCTATATGCTGGCCAGCTATGACTCCAAGGGTGCGAAGGGTTATATCCTGAGTGCCGGTGACTACTACCTGTCCGTGGGCGATGATTCCCATGATGCACTGAACAACATTCTGGCCGCCAAGGGCTACACCACCGCCAATGGTATGACCGCAGACGGCGATGCCGCCAAGGTTTACAGCTGGAATCAGGCCGAACAGGACACCACCACCTACAAAATGTCCCGCGCAGATGACACCGTGGAGGTCACCAACCAGTTTGATAACGCCGACCTGAACTACTACGGTGTGGACTTTACCTACCTTTCCCGCAGCGATTGGTCCGGCACTTACCCCGCCAGCGTTGTCAGCATTGATGCCACCGATGAGATGATCGACGACCTGAACCTTGACTGGTATGAGACTCCTGCCGACGCCCCTGCGGTTTCGGACTTTACGCAGGGTGCCGACAACGGCCTCAAGTTCATCGATATGCGTCTGGTGGAATGGAACGATGATGAGCAGTGGGATGCTTTCCTCGATCAGCTGACCGTGGCGGATATGACCGCCCTGATGCCCGATACCTTTGGTGTGGCCGGACTTGACAAGGTCGGTATGCCTGCCCAGAAGCGTGCAGACGACTGTCTTGGTGTCGGTTCTACGATGATTGCCACCGGTGATAATTGCCTGAGCTGGGTGTCTGAGGTGATGACCGCCCGCACATGGAACCGCGACCGCATGGAGCGCAAGGGCAGTCTGATGGCAATTCAGGCCGCTTACGCCGGCGTCAACGAAGTCTGGTACGGCGGCGGCAACACGCACCGTACCCCGTTCAGCGGCCGTAACCAGCAGTATTACAGTGAGGATTCCAACTACGGTTACATGGTCGGCGCTGTTGAGGCTGCCGCCATGCAGGCCAACGGTGTCAACTATTGTGTCAAGCACTTTGCCATGAACGATCAGGAGTCCGGCCGTGAGAGCCTGAGCACCTTTGCCAACGAACAAACTGTCCGCGAAACGTATCTGCGTGCCTTTGAGGGTGCCTTTGTTGAGGGCGGCGCTCAGAGCGTAATGACCGCGTTCAACCGTATCGGCGTTGTCTATGCCGCTGTCAATGTGCCTCTGCTGAAGAATGTCCTGCGCGGTGAGTGGGGCTTCAAGGGTCACATCACTACCGACGGTTTCGCTAAGACCTCCACGTACAAGACCCACTATATGGAAATGATTACTGCCGGTGTTGACTTCCTCTGCTTGGATCCCGGCGAAACGGCCGCTGCCGTTACCGCTGCCATTGATGGTGGCGATGGCTACATTATGCAGCAGTTGCGCCGTGCCACCAAAGCCAATGTGTACGCTGCCAGCCGTTCGATTTCTGCCAACGGTCTGAGCAGTAACTCCATCGTTGTCAACATTGTCCCGTGGTGGGAGATGGTTTTGCTGGTGGTCACCGCCATCTGCGGCATTACTTTCATCGGCTGTACCGCAGCCTGTGTTGTGATGACCTACGGCAAAAAAAACAAGAAAGTGGAGGGCTGATTCCATGAGTAAAGTAAAAAGTTTCAGCGCAAAATCTTCGCTGGTCGGTGTCGTTTTATCTGCGGCAGCCCTGATTGGCTTTACCGTGTACGGCATGGTCTATGACTATTTTGACACGGTCGTTTTCCTGACTTTGGCACTGGGAATGGTCGGCATGGCCGCCTACGCATTGGTTGACCGCGCATGGAGCGAGTTGCTCAACCTCGCCGCCGTGGCCTGCATCACCTTTGGCATGGGCCTGTTCTTTCTCAACAGCTATCCTGTCTGGGCTGACCGGCTGAACAACATCTCGATGTATGGTTCCCGCGGTACGCTCCTGCCGGTCATTACCCTGCTGGTGCTGATGGTTGCCGCCATTGTGGTCGGCATTGTATCCTGCTTTACGCAGAAGGAGGGCAAAGCGAAATGAAAAACAATACTGCGCCCCGCAAGACGCTGACTGCTGTGCTGGCAGTCGCTATGGCGGCCGGGCTGACCGGCTGCGGCAGCTCGTTGGCTGCTAACACCAACAATTACTTCACCAATGTTTCCTCCATCCTGCACACCCTGCAGACAAACGGCAAGCAGCAGGCGGCTTCTTCCTCCACTGTCTCCAATGATGGCAGTCAGTTGGCGACCCCAACGGATTTCACCGTGGACGAAAGCGGAAACTACAGCTTTACCGGTGTAGAAAACGCAAAGTATTATCTGCTGTACTTCTGCGCCCCGGATGCCACCGGTGACAACGACAGCTTCATCTACACCAGCGAACCCATTGACGCCACCGAGAGCAACACCTACAGCGGCAAGTGCTCGGATGAATTTGATTATGCGTTCGGTTCCTATCTGGCTAAGGTCTACGCTTTCCCTGATCTGACCGATAAAGAGCACAGTATGTCTAAGGCCGCCACGGCGGAATATTCTTGCAGCGGAAATCAGAGCGCCCCTGAACTGAACTATTACTGGAATACCTTTGACGGCACGATGGGGATTCAGGTTGCCAATTTGGATGTTTATGAATTTGAAGCATACCCGGACAAGGTGGATATTACTTTCACCAACACCGAGAACAGCGCCGATGTTGTAACGCTGACGATGGAAAACGTCACCCCGGACAACAATCAGTTGGATACCGATGCTTTGACAGCCGGTGCAACCTATGATGTGACCGCTGTATCTACCAGCAATAGCGAATATGTGCTGAACCCGACGTCCGACACCACCAAAGTGGCCGAGGGGCTGCATCTGGGCGAGAGCAGCGTTATGACGGCCGGTTACAGTTACAGCGATGGCTTTGCCAACAACATCTTCAACTGGCCCCGCGTCTGCGAGAGCTTTGACTTGGAGAACGGCGGCGTAGCCGGCGTAGTCGTCGCTGCTCCGGAGGTGGGCGGCGGCACATGCGACTTTGTCGCAACACCGGTTTCCTCCGGCGATGGCAACTATACTTATGACCTTATTGCCGGACTCTATACACGTAGCGGAAAATTGGAACTGAAAGCAGACGGCACCTTTACCGCCGAACTGGAAGGTTGGGGCCCTGTCAACTCCAGTGAGTATAGCGGAAGTTGGATCGATAACGGTAACGGCACCGCGACTCTCAGCTATGATCCCAGCACACTTGTTATCAAGTAATACGCAAAAAAATGTATAAAGCAATACCGCACAATTCCGAATTACGGTCTGCGCCTTGTTTCGATGGCTGCGGCCCTCGGAACTGCGCGGTATTGTGTTTTGTGTGAACAGGGAAGGATTTGTGCTATGCAACACAAAGAATTGATACAACAAATGACACTTTTAGAAAAGTGCGCACTGCTCAGCGGTGATACGGTCTTTACCACGCGAGCCTATTCTAAGCACGGTATCCCTGCCATTACCTTGTCGGACGGTCCTAACGGGGTGCGCAAGCAGGCCGGGGCAGCAGACCATCTGGGTCTGAACCCCAGCGTACCGGCCACCTGCTTTCCTCCGGCAGTTACGATAGCCTGCAGTTGGAATCCGGCCTTGGGCGAGGAAATCGGCAAAGCCATGGGGGAGGAAGCCGCCGCGCAGGAGGTGTCCGTGCTGCTGGGCCCCGGCCTGAACACCAAGCGCAGCCCGCTTTGTGGGCGCAACTTCGAGTATTTCTCGGAGGACCCGTATCTCTCCGGCAAGATGGCCGCGGGCTATGTGCGGGGCATCCAGTCCAACGGTATCTCTGCCTGCCCCAAGCATTTTGCCGTCAACAATCAGGAGCTGCGCCGCATGGCGTCAGACTCGGTAGTGGACGAGCGCACCCTGCGTGAACTCTACCTGACCGGCTTTGAAATCGTGGTCAAGGAAGCCGCCCCCAAGACGGTTATGTCCAGCTATAACCTCATCAACGGCACCTACGCCAACGAAAACGCCCATCTGCTGCAGGATATTCTGCGCAGGGATTGGGGCTTTAACGGGGCGGTCGTGACGGACTGGGGCGGTTCCAACGACCATGCCTTGGGCGTGAAGAACGGCTCTACACTGGAAATGCCCGCCCCCGGCGGGGACGCCGTGCGGGAACTGATGAGGGCTGTGGAAACCGGCAAAATCACCGAGTCTGATGTAAATGCCCGTCTGAGCGAACTATTGACGCTGGTGTTTGACACCCATACCGCCGTGGAAAAACACAGCCGCAGTTTTGACGCAGAGGCCCACCACGCACTGGTGCGCCGTGCCGCCGCCGAAAGCATTGTACTGCTGAAAAACGAGGAGAACCTGTTGCCGCTGGCAACCGGCACAGGGGTGGCTGTCATTGGTGATTTTGCCGAAACCCCGCGCTATCAGGGCGCAGGCTCCAGCGCCGTGAACTCCCTCAAGGTCGATACTGTGCTGGAAAACCTTGCCCAGAGCGGCTTGCAGGTACTGGGCTTTGCCCCCGGCTTTGACCGCCGCGGCAGGGCAGACGCCGTCAAAGAGGCAGAGGCTGTCGCGCTGGCCAAGCAGGCGGATGTTGCCGTGCTGTTCTTGGGGCTGGATGAAATCAAGGAAAGCGAAGGCCTAGACCGCGGCGACATGAAGATTGCCGATAACCAGATTGAGCTGCTGCGGGCGGTACAGGCGGTCAACCCGAACACCGTGGTGGTGGTCAATGCCGGTGCGTCCATCGAAACGCCGTGGCTCAAGCACTGCAAGGCGTTAGTCTATGGTGCGTTGGGCGGGCAGGCCGGTGCCGGTGCCATTCTGGACGTGCTGACCGGCAAAGTCAACCCAAGCGGCAAGCTGGCCGAAACATGGGCTATGTCGTATGAGGACACCCCCGCCAAGGAGCATTTTGCAGGGAAAGGTCGTACCGTGCAGTACCGCGAGGGACTGTATGTGGGCTACCGCTACTACCAGACTGCCGGCGTGGCTCCGGCATTTCCGTTCGGTTTCGGTCTAAGCTATACCAGCTTTGCCTACTCTGACCTGAAAGCAACCTCGGACAGTGTGACACTGACAGTGACAAACACCGGCAGCTGTGATGGTGCGGAGATCGTACAGATTTATGTAGCAAAGCCCGATGCCAAAGTTTTCCGCCCGGTGCAGGAACTGAAAGGCTTTGAAAAAGTGAAACTGGCTGCGGGGGAGAGCAAGTGCGTAGCAATTCCTCTCGATGATAAAGCCTTCCGCTACTGGAACACAATGACGAACGCTTGGGAGATTGAGGGCGGCCGCTATGAAATCCGCGTGGGTGCTTCCTGCGAGGATATTCGCCTGACGGCTACGGTAGAGGTGGCCGGAACCGGCGCACCAAACCCCTATGCAGGCATCAGTCTGCCACATTATGAAAGCGGCAAGGTGATGAACGTGCCGGACGCCGAATGGGAGGTTTTGCTGGATCGCCCCATCCCGGACGATACTGTGAAGATTGACTGCAATATGACGCTGGGAGAACTCAAGCACAGCCGCAGCCCCTTGTGCTGGCTGGTCTGGCTGGTGCTGCATACCATGCTGACGAACAGCTACAAGCAAGGAAAGCCGAACCTGAATGTGATGTTTCAGTACAATATGCCGCTGCGTGCACTGGCTAAAATGACCAGCGGCGCCATCAGTATGGGCATGGTGGATGGCATTGTGCTGGAGGCAAAAGGCTTCTGGTGTATTGGACTGTGCAAGGTGCTTGTCGAGGCTGTCAAGAACGCAATTCTCAACGCGCAGTTGGAAAAGCGTCTGAGCGATGCCTAAGCGGAGGGCGCTTCATGAAATTCTGGAATGATTTTGCGGCCAAGCACCCGGCCACAGCCAAATGGGTGCGCGAGGGCGGCTTGTTTGTCATCGTGTCGAACCTGATTACCGTTTTCAAGTATCTGCTGCTGCAATTTTTGCCTGCTGCGTTCAGCAGTCTGCCTGTGGTGGATTTCGGCTGGCCCGGCGTGGATGTGACCCTGTTTGGGGAAACCTTCAAGTGGAACATCCTCGGCTACGATGCCGCCCACGGCGGTCTGCCGTATTTCTGCGCTTACATGATTGCCATGGTGATTGGTGAATGTATCAACTTCCCGATTCAGCGCAATTTCGTGTTCCGCAGCAAGGGCAATCTGGGCAAGCAGATCGCGTGGTATGTGGTGGCGTTCTGCGTTATCACCTGCATCGTCAACTCCATCAACTGCGTGTGGGTCGCTGTTGCCGGATTGCTGGTGCCGGACTTTATTTATAACATCGGCACGACTGTGCTAAACGGCGGCGTGTCTATGGTCATTTTCTTCTTTGTCAACAAAATCATCTTCCCTGAAAGCGAGAAGTGATTCTTAACCAAAATCACATCAAACCAAAAAGCGCATTGCCAAAGTACATGGCAATGCGCTTTTTAAGTGCGCCCGAAGGGATTCGCCAAGCCGCGCCCCAGAAACGCCCCACCGGGACGTTTCTGCCCCGCGGGACGCAAAGCGCGGGGCACGAGCTGTTCGAATCTCTTCTTTTACTGCCCCATAAAATCCGCAAAAAACAAAAAGAGCAGCACTCATAAGGTGCTGCTCTTGGTGCGACCGGGAGGATTCGAACCTCTGGCCTTCCGGGTCGGAGAACTACGACAGGGTGGTATAGACTGACGATGAAACGTGAATTTTGTTGGTTCTGCACATTTGCCGTCAAAACAGGAAAAAGCCTGTTGTTGGTCATCACAACAGGCTTTTCCGGCATTTTGAGGGGCTACTGCACAGTAGTGGTCAAATGGTGGTCAAAATGCAAATAAACTCTGTAAGAACATACGGTAAAAATACTTTTAACAAATTTCAAAAAGGCTCATTTAATTCTATTTTGAATATCTTCCACCGAAGGCAACTGCTTTTCCAATTCCCCGGTAAGATTACTCGTAACCTTATATTCGCTCACGCCGATAGGCTTTGATATGTCTTTTAAGGAGTATTCTGCCACGAGATTGTTTTTGCTCTTGCAAAGCAGTAGGCCGATGGATGGGTTGTCGACATTCTTCTTTAAAATGCCATCTACTGCTGATAAATAAAAGTTGAGTTGCCCAGCATATTCCGGCTTGAACTCTCCCGTCTTAAGTTCCACCACTACATAGCAACGCAAATTCAAATTGTAAAAAAGTAGGTCAATATAAAAATCATCACCACCAACATTCAGGTGGTACTGATTTCCCAAAAATGCAAAGCCGGTTCCTAATTCTAACAGAAGTTTTGTAACATCTCGTACAAGGGCTTGCTCAATGTCCCGTTCCAGCATATCCTCTCTGAACGGAATAAAATCAAACACATAAGGATCCTTCATTGTCTGTGTAGCCAGTTCGCTCTGTGGAGAAGGTAACCGCTGCTTAAAATTGGAAACCTTACTGTTTAAAACCTGTCTCTCGTATAATCCGCTTTCTATTTGATGAATAAGAACATTCCGGGACCAGCCGTTCTTTTGGCAAGTCTCCGCATACCAACGGCGTTGCTCACTATCAGTGATTTTATCAAGCAGTACAATATTATGGCCCCAAGGAATTTGTGCAACAGCCTGTTGCACAAATTCTTGCTCAGAATAAGTGGCCGCAAATTTCGCCATATACTTCAAATTTCGGACAGAAAATCCCTTGTTCGCAGGATAATCAGCACGAATATCCATTGACAAGTTTTCGATAAACTTATTACCCCAAACTTTATGGACGTTTATTTCCTTGCCTATGCTATAATACAACCGTAACAGTTCGGTATTTGCCTGAACTGCAGTCCGATACTGTGCCGATCGAATTTCTTTTTTGATAGTATCGACAACTGTAATATATTCATTTGAATTCATTAGCACTTTTTTCACCTGCCTACACTTTATAATATTATACTGTACTAAGTGCGAAAAAACAGCCTGCATTTGAGCCGATAGGAAGTACGGCTTTATAATGCCGTACGACTATGCGGCAAAAAGCAATATAACACATTGATGTGTTCTTTAGCTGTATTTTACAGCACCGAATGGATGGCTTGCAAGAAGACTTTTTTAGGTAAACAGTTCTTTTATGGTGTCCGCTGATAATTGTCCCGTTGATTTTTGATAGGCAATTCTACTATTGAAATTGGGCGGAGTTGGCTTATAAGTCGAATCATCTTTTTGAAGTTCATATGTTTTTGCTTGGAACTCGCGCAACTTTGCAATTTCAATTTTACCGACCAACACAGCAGCGTTTGCTCCGCCTTTTGTCCTTAGAATGTCTTTTTTCTCTGTTTTTGTTGGCTGTGTAATACGACTATCGCCATAATCAGATGTGTTTACCTGAATGCAGTAGCAATGAACATCTCGGCTTAATGACTCGATGATATTGCTATAATAATTGACATCGTGGTTCCATTCGACCGCGATTATAGCATCCGCAAAAGACTGGAATATGGATCGATCCGCAATTGATGTGAGTTCATAGCAGCAATAGACAGAAAACAAAAAGTCATTCCAGTTGTAAAGTTCATAACTGCTTTGGTTCTTTGAGCAACCATTACCTTCAAATGGTTGCAAGAGATTGCCTCGTATAAGCTGCAATTCCCCCGGCGCAAAATGATTTTTAGAGTGGTAGAATATATGCGCACCTTGCGCACCGGTTTTTCTGTCCGTATAGGGAAGAATTACGGCTATTGCGGATCAAACATTTGTGCCCGAAAAAATATGTTCCACGCCGGTGATGATAGCCATATTATTGCGCGAACTTGTTCGCGCCAGTACAGGCAGCCATTCCAAAGGTGTGCAGGCTTCTGGCATGACCAACAGATTTGCACTCTCTTTCAAGGCTGTATTTACCAGAAGTGCAATTTTCTGATACCGATCATAGCTTCTGTTAGGGCGTTTCATGTGAGCCAATCTAAAGTTATCATCAGACATTTTCAGACTGGAAATGGCAACATTAACACTTGTGAATTTCTCATCGCCAACTTTTATAAATAGATGCTGCTGTAAGTTACCAATGTGCCTGATCTCACACGAGGTATCACCCAATTCTTTATGCCGGTAGTTTACCCAAACATAAATTTGCTCATTTTTATGGACGTCGTTGGCGCATTCCAGAGAAGTTCCCGTTGCAATGCGAAGCATCAAATTCGCCAATGAAATCTCGGCCATTGTCACGAGGTAGGGATAGTACGCATACTGGAAATCCCCTATGTCGAAAGAAACGGCATGACCTTTTTCTGTGGAAGCATTTTCCCCTATAAAACTTATGGTTTCGGTATAGGAGGAGAGATTAAACGAAACATCATTGCTTTTGCAGAGCGTAAAAATCAATTCCGGCCATACGGCGCACAATGTTTTGTCAAACATACGGCTCTTAAGGTAACTCTTTGACAGCAACAAAGCCATGTCAACGATATTGCGAATTTCAGATGATTTCTCTTTCAACGGCGAACAGTCAATATGTAACTTTTTGTCTGCTTGATATAAGGCAACCGTTCTTGCCAAGCAGGATATCAGACACTTGTTTAATGATACATGAAAACGCTTAGTGATATTGTCGTCGTAGCTTGTTGTTTTATCAATAGCATGTTTTGCCATGCCGATAAAATCAAAAAGTTCATCATAGTAATGATTCACAAACAGAATCGTTATAATGCGTTCCCATAGCGTATAATTTTCAATAAGCGCTGCATCATCAAAGATTTTCTTGATATCTTTTACAAACTGATGTTCTTTTTTGTCGGTGACAATACCGCTGATCCGTTGATATTTTCCCAAATATTTTGACAGCTCGTATTTATCGAGTTTCAGACCGTTCACGTCACGGAGTTTGTTGACACCCGTTTGATCCATAACATATATTTCCGTATAGTCATCTTTTTGGAAAACGGGGTCATCCTCCGGCATATTGCGAAATTCGGATTTGTTTTTGGAAATCTTTTCTCGGAAGCATGTAATGAGCGCTTCCGATTGCCCACGCTCAAAATAGAAAATTTTTACCTTTTGGGCCTGCAAGGTGATTTTTGTTTGTGGTCCAAGCGGCGTTGTAAATTTGGGCAAAACAGAATATTCTATTGCCTTTTTACCTACGTTCTTTTTCTTGAATAGAGCTTGTTTCTTTTTCCGGACAGACTCACTGGCGGAAAGCCCGTTCCACCGATCGCCGTTTACAACATAGTGATCAAATGCTTTTTCAAAAGTGAGTTCTGAATGTTTATAGGCTTCTTCAATAGCACTTCCTTTTTCTACTTTTTCAACGATTAAAATATCGTCAACATAGCGTCCATAGTAAATGGGATTCCAGCCGTCTAAGATGGCACTATCAAATTTATGCAAGCATTCATTAGCCAATACGTTAGACGGCAAAAAACCGATTGGTAATATCTTCCTTGGTGAAGCCTCTTGTATCTCACTGAAATAAATTTCAGAGTATCTAGTGATAACACTTTCTACAAAGGCATTCAGGCGCTCATAGGTTATACGCTGCGAATCTTCGAAACGAGTCTTTTTAAGTAAAGACTCCATAAATTCGGTAGTAATATCCACTGAATAATAGAATCGGGTAAAATCTAGCGTAGTTATAAGTACATTGTCGCGTTTCAGATGTTCCTGTGCAATGTCTAGCGCCTTATCTCGCCAGCTCTCGTACTTTTGATAATAGGGCTCAAACAAGTACGGCGAGAAAGTGACATTGTCAGACAGTTCATTGTACAGCTTTTCTCTGATGCGATTCCCGTAGCAATTTGTATACTCCTTATCTAATTGCCAGCCGATAAGCATAATCCACACAACGCCAAGAATATGTCCCTCGACAGGCATATCAATGAACGTCTGAATTCCATATTCGTCAAAATAAATTTCTTTTGCATTCCGGCTATTCAGAATAAGGGTACCCTGCTTTTTGTCAGAATCCGAAGATGTGGGAGATGCTTCTGCAATCTTTTTCGGAAGATGAATGCAGCGTATCTTTGACAAGATGTCTGTCGCATAATTATCCCAAGAGTCACTTTGCAGAGCTTGGCATAATTTTCTGAGCGTATCGTCAATGTCCGTTTCGGATTCTGCACACGCAATGCGGTCACGCAGGGACAGATTGGTTTTATCGTAATATGCGCTTGACTTCAGCTTTTTATAGGCTTTTTGAAAAAAATCCACATCTAAAACATTAGCGTTTTCATCATCTGTTTTCATTCGAAAACCCTCTCTTATTTACGCATCCATCACATTATCTGTCCACATCTCGCACTGACTGATAACCGTACTGATTGCTGTATCGTAATCTTCCGGGGGATACTTATACTTTTTCAGAAGCCGCTTCACCATCTTACGCATACTGGCGCGAGCGGTTTCTTTTTTCTGCCAGTCAATCGTGCGGTTCTTCCGCAGCATATCGGTTAGCTCATGGGTTAAGGCAATCAGTTGGTCGTTCTCGTAAAAATCCTTGATATGCTCCGGCTTCGTCAGCGCATCGTAGAAAGCCAATTCTTCCTGCGTTAAGCCCAGCTTTTCACCGTTCTTGTACAGGTTGGTAATCTCCTCGGCTGTTTTCAGCAGTTCCTTGATGACTTCCTCATTGTCGATCAAACCGTTGTAGTAGGCGTTCATCAACTGCGTGATTTTCTCGGAGAATTTCTGGGATTGTACAACATTGGTTCGCTTGTACACGGACACCTGCTCGGCCATCAACTTTTTCAAGATCTCGACTGCGATATTCTTCTCTTTCATCTTCGAGATTTCTTCCAAGACGGCTGGGTCAAACAGGCTGATGTTTTCGCCGACAGATTTGCTGTCAAACAGGCTGATAACGCCCTCGCTTTGGATACTGGCTTTCAATAGCTCGTTAATTTGCGCATTGATTTCTTTCAGAGAAAGCGTCTTGCCACCGTTACCGCCATAGGTAACCTTTATTACCGTAGAACGCACGGCCTCCATATAAGCTGCTTCGTGGCGCTCCTGTTCGTTGGTCATGCTGGAGCACAGGGAGTGTGCCTGTTTTAACAGCAGCGCCTCTTTCAAGAACAAATCCTTGCGCTCCGGATGCTTTGCATCCAAAACAAAGTTCACGCCGCCCGTAACCAGCTTTGCCATCGTCAATGGTGTGCCGCCGATAAAACCGCTGAAGTCGTACCCATGCAGCAGATCCTTGCAGACCTGCAATTTTTCACGGAACTTCGGGTAAGCGACCTTGGCAATATTCATATCGCCATAGCGGGATTGATCACGCTTTGTGTACTCTTTCATGGCCGCTTTCAGCGCCGCAGCAATGCCCACATAGTCAACGATTAAACCGCCCTCTTTGTCCTTGAAAACGCGGTTTACGCGGGCAATAGCCTGCATCAGATTGTAGCCGTGCATGGGCTTGTACACATACATGGTGGCTAAGGACGGCACATCAAACCCGGTCAGCCACATATCTACCACGATGGCGATTTTCATCGGGTCGTTGTTGTCTTTGAACTTACGGGCAAGTTCTTCTTTGTGGGCTTTTGTGCCAATAACCTCTTTCCAATCCTCCGGGTCATTGTTGCCGCCCGTCATAACAACGCCAATTTTCTCTTTCCACGATGGACGCAATTCCAAAACCTTGCGGTAGATTTTCATGGCGATGGGGCGGGAATAGGCAACAATCATTGCCTTGCCTGTTAGTAGATTGGCGCGGTATTTTTCGTAATGGGCAACAATATCTTCACACAAGGACTGAATGGTAGAGTCTGCCCCCAGCACACTCTCCATCTGCCCCAGCATTTTTTTGCTTTTCTCAATGGTGTTGGTGTCTGACTGCTGCTCCAAAATATCATAAGTGGAGTCAATCAGTGCCAGTGTGTTTTGATCCAGCTTCAAGTGGACAACGCGGCTCTCATAATACACGGGACGGGTAGCGCCGTCCTCGACCGCTTGGGTCATGTCGTAAATGTCGATATAATCGCCAAATACCTCGCGGGTGTTGCGGTCTTTGGCGGAAATCGGAGTGCCTGTAAAGCCAATAAAAGTTGCATTGGGCAGGGCGTCATGGATAACACGCGCATTGCCTACGACTGCGTGGGCTTCTTTTTCGCCTTGCGCATTTTCAGTCAAAACAATCTTTTCATCAAAGCCATATTGCCCGCGATGGGCTTCGTCGGCCATGACTACAATATTCCGGCGCTCGGACAACGGACGCTCGCCGCGCTCAAACTTGAACATCGTGGTAAAGATAATGCCGTTGGCTTGCCTATCTTCCAGCAGTGCTTTCAGGTTTTCCTTGCTTTCGGCCTGCACAGGGGTCTGCCGCAGGAACGGCGCGCACTTGCAGAATTGGGTGAACAGCTGATCGTCAAGGTCGATGCGGTCAGTCATAACAACAATGGTGGGGCTGTCCAAGGCTTCTTGAAGCAAATGGGCATAGAACACCATGGACAGCGACTTGCCGCTGCCCTGCGTATGCCAAAATACGCCACCTTTGCCGTCCGTGCGGGTGGCTACAATCGCGCGTTCAATAGCCTTGCGCACAGCGAAATACTGATGATATCCCGCCAGAATCTTTATAGGCTTTTGCGCGTCGCCGGAGAATAGAATAAAGTTTTTCAGAATATCCAGCAGCCGGGATTTCTGGAACATTCCCTCATAGAAGGTATCAAACTGGACAACCGCGTTGTCCTCATATTGTCCATCCTTACTTTTCCACTCCATAAAGCGGTCAAGCCCAGAGGTGATCGTCCCGGCCTTGTTGGTGGAAAGGTCGCTGATTACGCAGACGGCGTTGTAATAGAACAGGGATGGAATATCCTGCATATAGTTGCGGATCTGATTATAGGCGTTCTCTGCGCCCACTTCGTCCTTGGAGGGGCTTTTCAATTCCATCAAAACCAGCGGAAGACCGTTGATAAACAGAATAATGTCCGGGCGGCGGTTGTTGCCGCCCTCTAAAAAGGTAAACTGATTCACCACATAAAAGGAGTTGTTCTGCACATTCTGATAGTCCACCAAACGCACAATCGCGGAGCGTTCTTCGCCCTTTTCAAAAAACTTTACCGTAATACCGTTTTGCAGATAGTCCATAAAAACCATGTTTTTCTGCACAAGGCTGCCACTGTCGAAGTTTTTAAGTTTGGAGATGGCTTCCTCGATGGCATCCGATGGCAGGGCTTTGTTCAACCGCGCCAAGCTGTTGCGCAGTTCGTCGTCCAGCAGGGGGCTGGCATAGTCCCTGTCCATATCCGGGGCATAGATATGGGTGTAGCCCATATTTTCAAATAGTTCAATGATGGCTTGCTCAAATGTGTCTTCGGTGAAAATATTCATATCACTTTGCCTCGTTGATTCAAAAACTCCTTGGCTCGTATGAATGGAACCTTGTATGTGGTTCCCTCACTATCCTTTGCATAGGCATATATAAATACATTTTTTCCTTGTGATAATGCTTTTACCTGGCTTCTAAAAGCTGTATTTTCAAAGTATTGTGTTGTTGATTCGGAAACGGTTAAGGTGATTTGACTTTTAGAGATTGTGTCAAGGTTCTGAATCGTTCTATCTCTGATCATAAAGCCTAGGTGTTCTATATGAATGGGCCGACTTCCCACATTAGTTGCTGTAACACTCAAGCCCTCATCTGTAGCTGGAACTGTAAAGTAATAGGTTGGTTTCACTAATAGCTTCTTAACATAAGGAAGACGACTTACATGAATGGAAATTCCGATTGCAACTATACTTACTATTAAGCTTAGGCAAGCCAGAATTGCCGATATGAATCCGGTGTTTGTATTACACCACTCAATAATGACGGAGACCTTTTCCATATGCAATACCCTTCCTTATGGGAATAGGGATAAACGATAATTTAGCAGCTTAAAGCTGGACGGCGGAGACATCGAGCTCGCCGGACATCAATTTTGGAAGTAACACATCTCTTAGGTTTTCCAAGTGTTTGGTTTCAAAACAATTAGAAACGACTTGCTTTATTATCGGTTCTGTCAGTTCATCGAATTTATCTAAAATCTCGTTATTTGGAAGTGTAACCTTGAAGGCGTCGTAATCTTTCTTTCCAATATGGATAACTGTTGTTGCCACTTGTGTTTGTTCAATCGCATAAAGCAGCGGCTTTATAGTGAAATAAAGAAAAGCTTTGCCAGATGGTCGCTTGTTTGCAAATACACAAACCCGTTGATTTAGCCATGCCTCGTCATTTCCCCAAATATAGGGACGGAACTCGCCGTCCATGCCTACAACGATGTCACCGGGTTGTAGCAAATAGCCTTTCGGATGTACTTCCGTGGTGTATGTTGCAAATTGCTGTTCTTTCAGGTCACGAATACGGATAATGGGCTTTCCGACACCTTCTGTGTTGAATTGTTTAGATGCAAACGGTGCTCCATATATGATATTTGCCAAAGCATAAATATCTGACTGTTTCCATGATTCGGGTTTCAAGCCCCCAAAAGGTCTATAATCGACAAACCATGATCTATAAAGGGCTTCCATTTGTTCAAGTAAATTATCGTTTATCTTCTGATTACAGTCGATTTTTGAATCTAAGGATGCCAAAACTGATACAATTTTATTTTGAATTTCCAACGGTGGAAGATTGATACACTGTTTTGCTAATGTTTTTACAGAGAGTCCGGGCTGTGCAGATTGCCCAGAAAGTCTTCCCAAATTCATTTGAGAAAGAAGATATGCCAAATAACGAGTGTTATGCTCCTCGTTAGCACATACAACGACTGCATGTTCGGTCATGTATGCCTCTCCGCTAAAATAGTGTACATTGCCGCAGAAAGCACCCTGTCGGCCAATAATTGCACATTCTCCTGTGAAGTTTGATTTATCAGTATATCCGCGAAGCCCATTACCACCGTATACAGGGAAAAGTCCTTTGTCCGTAACTTCACTTGCGGAAATGCTTTTCCCGCTACTTAGGCGTGAACATACATCACCAAGAGTATATTGTGTATACATTTTTGGTGTCCTCCTAATACTATCCAATATATTTTCTATGCGCAATCTTTACATTCTGCTGCTTTACCATTGCGTAATGCATGGTGGTGTCGATTTTTTGATGTCCTAAAAGCTGCTGAACTTGTTCTATTGGCATACCCTTATCTATAGCCGAGGTTGCAAGGGTACGCCGGAATTTGTGCGGGTGTACTTTTGTAAGGTTGAGTTGTCGGCCAAGTCCGCGCAGCATCGTTTCTACACCGCCAATTTGTAAACGGTCGTGCGGAAATTTCAGAGAAACAAACAATGCCGAATTATCATCATCACGACCGACCAAGTAGTTTTGTAAGTGTATTTTTGTGCGGGCATCAAAATAGACCAAGCGCTCTTTGTCGCCTTTACCGAAAACTACGCACTCCCGCTCGGCAAAGTTTATATCATCACGATTCAGTGTTACCAATTCACCAACACGCATCCCAGAAGAAGCCAGCAGATCAATAATTGCTAAGTCACGCAGACTGGGGGCGTTATCCCGCATCAACTCTAAAGCCTCGTCTGTGTAGGTTTCTTTAATAACTTTAGCCGTTTTTACTTTGTGGATGCGCCGAACAGGGCTTTTTACAATATAATCTTCATCTTCCAGCCAAGAGAAGAAGCTGGAAAGGATTCGGCGTATATTGTCGATTGTAACACGGCTGGTTTTGTGCTGGCTTTGATAGGTGGTTAGATATGCTCGCAAATCTTCGGTTGTAATTTGTTGAGCGGTTTTGCCTATTCCGGAAATCATGGCTTGAATGGTATTTTGGTAATATGCCAATGTTTTTTCGGAACATCCCTCAATGCGCTTTGCTGCAATGAATGCTGTGACAGCGTTTTTATTAGTAGTGTCTGGCACATTTTCTGTAGTTATGGTTACGCTGTAAAATGTGTGCTCTAATACAGAGTGCAGTGCTTTTAGTTGTTCGTTATTCAGATATGGCAGCATTTGCACTTGAATTTGGTTTATGATTTCTTCTTTCATAGTCGTTCTCCTTTAATTTGTAAGAGAACGGCATTACAGTGGCAGTTCTTTTGGGTGAACTCTCGCCACTGGTAAGAGTAGCATATCCGATTAGTCGTACAGATCTATGTCATCGTGATCCTCACCATCATAATGATTATAATAGTGGAAGCCATCTTCAAGTGGTTTTCCGCATGCACAGCAAACATCCCAGTATCCCCATTCTTCAATTTCGGAAGTTATACTGCGATGTTGTTGGCATTTACAATATCCAATTTTCTCGATAGGAACACCTCTAAAGTATTGCATTATGAACCCTTCTTTCATCAGATAAACGATAATTTAGAGCAACAACTTCATCAGCTTTTTATTCAAACATTCAATGGATGCGACACAAACATTTCACTTGGCAAAGTGGTAAAAACCACATCGGGTGGAACACCAGCAAGGAAACATAGAGAATACTATAGCAATGGAACTATTAATTGGGTAAAATCAAAGGAACTCACTGGTCAATATCTCTTTGACACGGAAGAATCTCTTACCTCTTTAGGGGTCGCGATGTCATCGGCCAAGATTCTTCCTGCACACAGCGTTCTAATTGCTATGTATGGAGCAACTGTTGGAGAACATGGCATTACCACAAAAGAAATGGCTTGCAATCAAGCGATTTGTGCATTACTTGAGAATAAGGATTATCCATATACATATTTGTTTCAAATTGCCAAAGAAAATCAACAAAATCTTGTAAATCTCGCTATTGGTTCCGCACAACAAAATATAAGTCAAATTTTATTAAAGCAACTGTCAGTACATAGTGATGTGGCTACAATTCATCAGTATCATTGCTTAGCTTTACCGTTGCACAAGGAAATCGAATTACTACAATCGGAAAATCGTCTGCTTAGCACAACACGAGATGCTTTACTTCCTGAATTGATGACTGGTGAGCTTGATCTATCAAGTGTTGATTTCTAAGCCGCTAAATTATCGTTTATTTTTTTGTTTACAGCTATTTTCTGATCAATGCTTTCAAAAATTGTCACTATTTTTTCTTGCACAATAACGGATTCTGGATAGTATATCATGATTTCATCTAGTAACCGTTCTCTATTCAACTCGGTCTGACCAGTAGAGCCTTCATCCAGTTGTAAAATTTCGCTCTGATGGGCTTTGATTGCATATCCAAGATATCGTTGCATAACTTTCTCATTTGCGCGAAGAATTATCATATGTCCGTCAACAGTTGTTGTACAAGGAACATTTCTAATTTGTGCAACGCGTCCTGCTGTTCCTGTGCCTGTCGAGTTAATGAGAATGTCGTCTTTTCTTATAAGCCGTTCGGCAGGCACCTTCTTTTGAGCCATATCATGCAACCTTGCTTCGGCATAACTTATCTGAAAATTTCTATTACATTTTTGGTTTAAAACGCTTATTGTTGTATTTGTTGGCCTTTCTGAATAAATCGGTGCAATTCCCTTAGATATATATCCAACCAACTTGCGAAGTGGGACTTTCTTCCATTCAGACTTCATACCCAATCGCCCCCAACTTTTCTCGGATTTCATCTTCCAGCCGGTGAGATTCCTTGAACAAATCCGACAATTCGGCGGTCAGTCGCCCCATCTTTGCCTCAAACGGTTCGCCATCGTCTTCTTGCTCCTCAATACCAACATAGCGTCCGGGGGTTAAGATATAATCCTGTTTAGCAATCTTGTCCGTGGTTACGGCAGCGCAATACCCCTTTACATCTTCCGGTGTGCCGTCCACAAAGGCATTGTAGGTGTCGGCAATCTTTTTGATGTCCTCATCTGTCAGTTCGCGCAGCTTGCGGCTGACCATCGTACCCATCTTGCGTGCGTCAATGAACAAGGTTTTCCCGCCTTGCTTTTTCTGATTGTTCAAGAACCAGAGCGAAACTGGAATCTGCGTTGTGTAAAACAACTGGGTGGGCATGGCAATAATGCACTCGACCAGATCCGCGTTGATAATATTTTTGCGAATCTCACCCTCGCCGCCGGATTGGGAAGAAAGAGAACCATTCGCTAACACCATACCGATCTTGCCGCCGGACGGGTTCAAGTGATAAATCATGTGCTGCAACCATGCAAAGTTAGCATTGCCAGCCGGGGGCGTACCGTATTTCCAGCGCACATCTTCCCGCAACTTATCTGCGCCCCAATCGGACAGGTTGAACGGCGGGTTAGCCATAATATAATCCGCCCGCATGGTAGGGTGCTGATCGTTTAGGAAGGTATCTGCCGCATACTTGCCTAAATCAGGCTCGATGCCGCGAATGGCAAGGTTCATCTGCGCCATTTTCCAAGTGGTCGGGTTGGAATCCTGTCCGTAAATGGAAATATCGCTGATGTTGCCGCTGTGGTTCTCGACAAACTTTGCCGACTGCACAAACATACCGCCGCTGCCGCAGCAGGGGTCGTACACGCGCCCCTTGAACGGCTGCAATATCTCTACCAAGGTGCGTACAACGCAGGACGGCGTGAAGAATTCGCCGCCACGCTTGCCTTCCTGCTCGGCAAACATGGACAGGCAGTATTCGTAGGTGCGACCAAGAACATCCTTTTCGTTGCTGTGATCCAGCATTTTGATGTTGGTGAACAGGTCTACCACATCGCCCAAGCGACGCTTGTCCAGTTCCGGACGGGCGAAGTTCTTGGGCAAAATATCCTTCAGGCGCTTGTTCTCTTTTTCAATAGCACGCATGGCATCGTCAATTACCGTGCCAATCTCCGGCGTGTGTGCTTTTGCAGCAATTTCGCTCCAACGCGCACCAGAGGGTACAAAGAAGATGCCCTCAGAAGTGTATTCGTCAATGTCTTCCTCGAAACCGTCGCCCTCTTCGACAAGCTGATTGTACTTGTCCTCAAAGCGGTCAGAGATATACTTTAGGAAAATTAAACCCAAAACAACACTTTTATATTCCGAAGCATCCAGATTGCCGCGCAAAACGCAGGCGGCATCCCAAATCTGCTTTTCAAATCCGATATTTGCAGTGTTCTTGTCAGCCATACATACAGCCCCCAAACTTTTATTCTAATTAACTACATTATACAATTTTTGTGTCGAATGGGCAATATTAAATTGTGCAACATTTCAATGCGCAGACAAACAAAAAAGAGCCTAAAGATTCCCACAAAATGTTGTATCTCTTCAAGCTCTATTATTAAATCAAAGCTTGCCCTTTATCTAGGCATTGCCTTATATTTCCGGCCACATAATCTTCCACTCAAAATACTCTGCCTGCGTAATCTCTTCCGCATACAACTTTTTCTGAACCGCTAGGTTTTCTAGCGCCCGTGCGGTCAGACCCGCGTGAGCGCGTAGGAGAAAGCCTTGCTTTTGGCAAGAGGTCCGCCTGGAGAGTGAATCAGATTTGATTCACTCCCACATCTCGCCCAAATCTGCCCCGTGTGGGGCGGATGCTCCTCACCGCACACGGATGCGATGAACTCCGCAAGCCCGCCGTTGGGCGCGTTTGTGGGGCTGTGGGGCGGCGTGAGCCGTACAACTTAATACTAGAGAGTAAAACTTACTACACACAAAATTACGATACTATGAGATAATAGATATATGCCAAACAAGAAAGGATGATGCAAATGACTTTTACAAAAATTCCGAAAGCAATCTCCGCAGAAGAACTTCTCTCCACGCCGCTGCCGCCCGTAAAGTGGATTATCCCCGGTTTGCTCCCAGCCGGATTGGCGCTGTTTGCCGGCCCCAGCAAAGCAGGCAAAAGCTGGCTGACCTTGTGGCTGTGTTTGCAGATTGCGCAGGGTAATCCTGTCTGGAATCGAGAAATAGAGCCACGCACCGTGGTTTATTTGTCGTTGGAAGATACATTTAACCGCCTGCAAAACCGCATTTTCCAGCTTATTGACGGCGGAGATGCCCCGGAGCGTCTGATTCTCCAAACCGAATGCCCCAGCATCGGGCAGGGCTTGGAGGAACAAGTCGAGGCGCTTGTCCATACATATCACGATGTTGGTCTAATCGTTATCGATACACTTCAAAAAGTGCGTCTAAGCGATGGAAACGGTGGAATGTATGCGAACGACTATAAGGAGGCCGGTGCATTGAAAAAGCTTGCTGACAAGTATGGCATCTGCATTTTGCTGATTCACCACTTGCGTAAGCAGAGTGCAGCTGATCCGTTTGACCAGATTTCAGGCTCTACAGGTCTTATGGGTGTGGCAGATACCAGCTGGGTTATGCAGCGCAAACGCATGAGCCAGACTGCCGACATCCTGCTGACAGGTCGTGATATGGACGATAGAACGCTGCATTTGCGGGAAGAAAACTGCATTTGGACACTTGAAGATGAAGAAACCGCAGAGGAACGAGAGATCAAGGCTGTGCCGGACTACTTGTGGAAAGCAGCTGAGTACATCGAAAGCATTGGGAACTGGCAGGGAACGGCATCTGAATTGCTTGCGGCAGCAGGTATTGAAAATGCCAAACCGAACCAGTTCACCTACAACATGGCCAAGTATTTCGATAAAGTATTCGAGCCGAAAGGGATTCACTATAAAACTCATCGAAAAAATAAGGTTCGCCTCTTGAACTTCTATGGGACGATGGTGACGGTGGTGACGATGATATTGATATAACTCAATTATCGGGGTGGGGTATCCCAGAAAGACCGTCACCATCGTCACCATCGTCACTCGGAGCGCTTGAGGGAAGCAAGCATGGGCGAAGTGTTGCCACAGGGCAACTCGCCGAAAAGCCTACGGGGACAGCCCCGAACCCCTGTGAGGCTGCTGGCGCATGAGAAAGCGCAGCGTTGGAATCAACATCCGAGTGACCGTCACCGAGAAGAAAAAGGTGACGATGTTGGCTCGAAAGTGTGGCTTGTCACTCTCAGAGTATTTACGCCAGCGGGCGCTGGGATATGAACCGGGCGGGCATCCGCCCAAGGAGGTATTTGATGTGTTGGACAAATTGGATGAAATTGCAGAGAACTGTTCTGCACGGGAAGGGGCAGCCATCAACGCCCAGACCGACCGTATGAGGGATTTGCTCATTGGCAGTCACTAAGATCTGGACGATTAAGGACAGCTTACAGCGCGTCCTTGATTACGCAGCCAACCCGGACAAGACCGAATACGATGCCCTTGCCCAGACACTGCACTACGCAGAGAACGATGCCAAGACCAAGCTGAACGAGAGCGCCCAGCTTGTCACCGGCATCCATTGCAGGGCAGACCATGCGTGGGAAGATATGCGGACCGTACAGGAACGCTTTGGTAAAACAGACGGCGTGGTGGCGCTCCATGCCTACCAGAGTTTCCGCGAAGGAGAGGTTACCCCGCAGCAATGTCACGAGATCGGCGTGGCACTGGCCCGCAAGGTCTGGGGCAAGCGTTTCCAAGTGCTGGTCGCTACCCATATGAATACGGATAACCTGCACAACCACTTCGTTATCAATTCCGTATCCTATGTGGACGGCAAGAAATACGAGCAACGCCGCAGTCAGTATGCCGAGTTCCGGGCAGCATCCGACAAGCTGTGCCGGGAGTACGGCTTGTCGGTGCTGGAGCAGCCCAAGGCAAAGGAGCCGGCACGGTACGCCCGGATGCGCGAAGCCATCGACCAAGCCTGTGAGGATGCCAGTACCGCCGAGGATTTCCACAGGGCGCTGTATCGGCAAGGGTATATTTTCGGCAGTGACCCGAACCGAAGGTACGCAACCATCCGGGCGCGGGATGGTGGACGAGCCGTGCGACTTTATAGGCTGGGAGAAGAATACGATCTTACGGCCATAGATGACAGACTGCGCGGAAACTATCTGCTGTATGGGTCAGGGCTGTATGAACGGAAACATCCGACCAGACAGTATACGCCGAAACGGTATCGCCCCAAGAACCATTACACAGGAAAAGGCATCCTCCAAATTTTCTTCGAAGTATTCTTCGGAGAATCACAAATGCACTGCTTGTATCTGTACTACTGTTATCAGCTGGGTATCCTGCCCAAGAAACAGCAACCCCGCATCAACCGCCCGGAACTGGAACGCATCTGGAAAAACATAAACAAGGTGCTTGCAGAATACGCTTTTGTTCACGACCACAAGTTCCCCTCTTTGCAAGCCATCGTGGACTACCGCAAGGGCTTGTCCCGGCAGATAGATGCCCTTGCCGCACAGCGGGCTGAAATCGTTAAGCAGATGCGCAGAAAAGATGCTTCTCCGAAACTGGCTGACCGCCGTGCAATGCTTACCTGTAAGATTGCCGAACTCCGCAAAGAGGACAAGATTGCAGAGGGAGCAATCAAGCGTATTCAACGCACACGCGAATCCAACCGTATAGACCAAGAAAACCGAAATCAACATACAAACAATAAAACCCGCAGCCGAGATTCTTCTCGCCAGCGATAAGGAGGCACAATGGCTTACATCAAGAAAAAATCTGAACGGAAATTCAAAATCACTGTCTGCAACGGCTATAAGGTCAATGGGCAGAAACGGATGAAAGCGCAGACCATCA
>OBXA01000481.1_pt1 | contig 31618 bp, 32 predicted proteins | sample 1538121 | NCBI WGS metagenome assembly OBXA01 (sample SAMEA2580133, study PRJEB22360) | human gut metagenome | biome: human gut; feature: human-associated habitat; material: faeces | place: Denmark | collected 2008/2010 | reverse complement strand
AGCCGAGCCCGAGACGGAGCCCGCGCTCACCGCCGAGGAAAAGGCGGTCGTGCAGGGCGATTACGACCGCAACACCGCATATCTGAAGGTCATTTCAGAGCTGCAGGCGGAGTACGGCACGCGCACGCAGATCAGCGAGAACGCCTATTCCGGTCTGCTGCTGGCGAAGCTGGTGGATTTCGACGGTGACGGCACGGACGAGCTGCTGTGCGTTATGGGCAGTGACGGATTATGGGGCAATACCCCTCGAAACAGCTGCGACTACAGCGTGTACCGCTGGAACGGCACACAGGCGGAGGAACTGATCAAAAGCGACTTGGCGCTTCTTGGAGTCGCAATAGCGACCGAACCTTGGCAGCTGGAGGATTTTTACCTGTATACCGACCCGACAGATTCCCACATTTACTTCTGCACAGATGATTATCAGGGAGCTACTAATGGACAAGACAATAATTTAACTGAGTTTTACGAATCTTTCGAGAAATATACTGTGCAGGATGGAAAATGGGTAAAAGCATGGGATGGTACGTTGGAACGAGATCCTTCCGGCAGCCAGCGCCTTGGGGCATGGCTCACCATAGACCGCCGGACCCAAATAGACATGGCTTGGGACAGCGTACAGCAGGAATTTAACAAAATCCGCGAAAACGGCACGTATTACCGCATGACGGCGTTCTATGACACGACCTTGCCGGCAGAACCGGTCCGCAGCCTGCCCAGCTATCCGCAGCCGCCCGGAGGCGCCGGACGTACTGATCCAATCCATGCAGGAGCAGGCAGCGCAGGACAAACAGCAGCTTGGCGATTCGTTCCGCGAATACGTTGCACCGCCGGAAAATGCGAACGCTTAGTGCGCATTGAAAAAAACGAAAAAATTTTTCCATAAAGAATGGAAAAAACCGTCGAATTTGCTATAATAGGAGGTAAGGAAAAAAGAGGCAGGCATCAGCCGACAGGCTGTTTTATAAAAAGGTCATTTCACAGAAAGAGGGTAAAGCAATGGACGAAAACGGAAGAGACGACAATCTGGTTGAGGAACCGGTGCCGCAGCAGAATGGCACGCAGGAATTTCAGCCGCAGAACGGCACGGAGCCGCAGGAGTTCCAGCAGCCGCAGCAGGAGTACCAGCCGGCTTACGTCGAGCCGCAGCAGCCGATTTACGAGCAGCCGCAGCCGGACTACACACCGATTCCGCAGCCGGTCTATCAGCCGGCACAGGCGGCGGCAAAGCGGCAGGACAAAAAGCTGTTCGGTATCATCGCCGGCGGCGTTGTGGTAGTGCTGATCGGTATTATCGCGCTGTTTATGATGATCAGCGGCGGCAAGGCCATCAACCTGCGGGACTACGTTACCATCACCTACTCCGGCATTGACGGCAAGGGCACGGCGTATGTTTCCGTCGATTACGAAAGCATGGCGAGCGCGTCGCTCTCCTCCAAGGAGAAATCGCAGATTGAAAACGGCGATATCACCAGTGTTTCCACCTGGCAGACTGCCGCAGCAGGCTGGGGTGCGCTGTACACCAAGCAGAGCGTGCTCTCGAGCGCGATCACCTGCACGCTGGAGGACCAGCCGGACGGCCTTTCCAACGGCGATACCGTTACCGTGCAGGTCGATATCGACAAGGACGCGCTCAAGGCGGTCGGTATTAAGGTAAAGGGCAAAAACTTCACCGATACGGTTTCCGGACTGATCGAAGTGCAGAATATCGACGCATTTGCGGATATTTCGGTGCAGTTCAGCGGCATTGCGCCGAACGGCGAAGCGCAGGTCATCAACAACAGCCGCGACGCCGCCTGCATGCAGTATGAATACGATCTGGATAAGTCCGAGGGTCTGTCCAACGACGATACCGTAACCGTTACCATCAGCGACTATAATCTGGACGATATTGCGGAGCAGACCGGCGAAGCACCGGCAGAAATGCAGAAAACCTTTACGGTTTCCGGTCTGAGCGCCTATGTTACCAAGCTGGAACAGGTGGACAGCACCATTCTTGCAAGCATGCAGAAGGAAGCAGAGGATTTTATTCGAGCAGAAGCGGCACGCTATTTCTCCACGGAATGCAGCCTGACCGGTCTGCAGTATGTTGGCAGCTATCTGCGTGTAGCAAAGCCGGGTCAGAGCACGAGCGATGTAAACAAGTTTACGGTGGTATATCAGGTTTCCTGCAGTGTAAACCGTGACGGCGTTGTAAATCATAACTATTACTATTTTGTGACTTTCGCAAATCTGGTAATGAACGGTGATAACAGCATTTCCGTTGATTTGACGGATATGAGAACGCCGGATGACCGCGATTACTTCGATGTAAACAGTTATGAATACTATGTTTACGGATATGCAACGCTGAAAGAACTGTTTGACGAAATCATCACCAAGCAGTTGGACGTATACACCTACGAAACCAACATTCAATAACAACACGTGAAAGACGGGCACTGCCCGTAAAAATAAGGAGGAAAAAAACAATGAAAAAGACCATGATGAATAACATTTTCAAGCGCTTTGCGGCACTGGCACTCTGCACCGGCATGGTTACCGGCACGGCACTTGCGGCAAATACGGTTTATAAGAATATCCGCGTGCAGTACTGCGGCATCAAGCTGGTGGTAAACGGCGCACCTGTTACTCCGAAGGATGCAAACGGCAGTACTGTAGAGCCGTTTATCTATAATGGTACAACTTACCTGCCGGTGCGCGCCGTTGGCAATGCACTCGGTCAGGACGTTTCGTGGAACGGCAATACCAAGACCGTTTACATTGGTATGAATGAAACCGATACCAAGACGAAGAAGCTGAAGCCGTATGAGAGAGATGATATGCACGTGTTGGAGGATAACGGCAAAACCGTTACAATGATGGGTAAAAAGTATACGCAGGGATTGGATCCTACGAGCTATAGCAGCTCTGCTCTGTATAGCTTGGACGGTCTGTACAAGTCGGTCGAGATGGATATCGGTCATCAGGATGGAGCGGGCAACAACACGGCTGCACTGAACTTCTATGTGGACGGTGATCTGGTGGATACCTATGCGCTGGAGCCGGAAATGACGACCCAGCACATCAGGGTCGATCTGAACCGCGGTCTGCAGCTGAAAATTGAGGGTACTGGTTCTCCTTACCATTACGCTATCTGCAACATCACCTTCAACAAGTAAATCCAAGCAATAAATACAGGAACAGGGGGTAAACCACTATGAAAAACTGTCCCAAGTGCGGTGCACCGGTAAACGACACCGCCAAGTTCTGTCCGGTTTGCGGCGGCGCATGCGCTGCGCCTGAGCAGCCGCAGCAGAACACGCAGGAGTTTGCACAGCAGGAACAGCCGAAGCAGCAGAGCCAGCAGCAGTATCAGCAGGCTTCGCAGCAGCAGACCTATCAGCAGCCGCAGTATCAGGCACCGCAGCCGTCGTACGACCCGTATGACCACACGGCTGAGTTCACAACCAAGGATATTTCGGAAAACAAGGTCATTGCCATGCTTTGCTACCTGATGGGTACGTTCGGCGTTGTTCTCGCGCTGCTTGGCAGCCATAATTCGCCGTATGCGGCATTCCATGTGCGTCAGGCGCTCAAGTTCAGTGTTATGAATATTCTGCTCGGCATTGTGGCGCTGCTGCTGTGCTTCACCGTTATCGTGCCGATCCTGTGCGCTGTACTGGCACTTGTACTGCTGATCGTCCGCATTATCTGCTTCTTCTCCATCTGCAACGGCAAGGCGAAGGAGCCGCCGATCATCCGTTCGTTCGGCTTCCTGCGTTAAGTTAATACAGCACAGAACCACCCTTTTCCGTAAGAAGAGGGTGGTTTTTTTGTTTGATAATAAAGAGGAAATCTAAATGCTGTTTTAGCCGATTATACCTGTTTTTTAAATATATATTATAGAGGTAGAAGCTCCTGGGATATTCTCAGGAGCTTACTTTTTGCCCGAAAGGAGAAAACGAGAATGTTCAACAATCAAAAATTCCTGACGCGCGGCGTGATGGCTGAGATTCCATCGTGGCTGACAAACCTCATGTGGCACATGGTTCTGACAATGGAAGTCGAGGAGAAAGACTACCTACAGGTATTCAGGCTGACAAAAACACCGGCCGGTCAGCATATCGTCCACGAGCAGGAGCAGCCGCCCTACCGCTACGAACTCGATGTACCGTGTGACGATGCAGTAGACGCGAAAGTGTTCGTCATCGACGATTTGACGCATTCTACTATGCTGCTTGCTGAAGAATATTAAGATTTACTAAATGAAATGGAGGAACAGACAATGAGCGAAACAAGAATTTGTGCAAACTGCGGTGCAGAATACCCGATCGACGAAATGTTCCAAGTGGAAAATGACTGGCTCTGCGAAGATTGTGCCGACCGCCTGACCGTAATCTGCGACCACTGTGCCGAGCGGGTCTACGAGGAAAACGCCGTCGAGGATGACACGCACACGCTTTGCGACCACTGCTTTGATGAGTATTACGTCCGCTGTGAGGACTGCAACCGCATCATTCACCGCGACCGCACCTATTGGGACAATGACGACAACGCCTACTGCGCATCCTGCTGGGATGAGCACAACGATGTCATTCACGAATACAGCTACACGCCCGACCTCGTGTTCCATGGCAAGGGCCTGCGGCATTTCGGCGTTGAGCTTGAAATCGATGACGGCGGTACGGTTAACAGCAACGCGCAGAAGCTGCTTGACATCGCGAACAAGGACGCAGAAAATCTCTACATCAAGACGGACGGCAGCCTGGATGAAGGCTTGGAGCTTGTAACGCATCCTATGACACTGGAATACCATCTAAACGAAATGCCGTGGGCGGAAGTCCTCCGCAAAGCGCAGAGCATGGGGTACCTCAGCCACGCGGCAGGAACCTGCGGACTTCACGTTCACATTTCGCGTCTGGCCTTTGGCTGTACTTATGAGCAGCAGGAAGCCGCGATTGCGCGGTTGCTCTACTTTGTTGAAAAATTCTGGGCGGAACTGCTGCGGTTCAGCCGCCGCACCCAGTCTCAGATGAACCGCTGGGCGGCGCGGTATGGCATTCGCCTTACACCGTCTGAGCAGATGAATCATGCGAAAAACTCCTGTGCCGGGCGTTACACGGCGGTCAATCTCACGAACGCGGATACCGTTGAAATCCGGATGTTTCGCGGCACGCTCAAGCTGAATACCCTCAAAGCCACCCTGCAGATGGTAAATCATCTGGTCGAGGTGGCTGTTTCCATGTCGGACACCGCTGTACAGGAGCTTAGCTGGTTTGATTTTCTGGACAATATCAACGAACCGGAGCTTATTCAGTATTTGAAGGAGCGCCGTCTTTACGTTAACGAACCCGTCAATACCACCAATGAGGAGGAATGAAATTTGTGCAGTTTATTCGGATTAATCGACTTTAAGGAGTGCCTGAGTACCCATACGAAAAACAAAATCCTGAACACTCTCGCAAGAGAGTGTCAAGTTCGCGGTACGGACGCGACAGGTATTGCCTACAGCTTCAACGGCCGTCTGCGCATTTATAAGCGCCCCCTTCCCGCTCGAAAAATGAAGATTCACATTCCACACGGTGTGAACGCGGTCATGGGTCATACCCGTATGACCACACAGGGCAACGCGCAGTTCAACCAGAATAATCATCCGTTTCTCGGCAAAGTTGACGGCAGCAGCTTTGCTCTCGCGCATAATGGCGTTCTCTGGAATGACAAAGAACTCCGTATGGAAGAAAATCTCCCGATGACGAGCGTCGAGACAGACAGCTACGTTGCCGTTCAGCTCTTAGAGAAAAATAAAGCCCTCGACTTCGACAGCCTACAAGCTATGGCTGAAAAGGTCGAGGGCTCTTTTGTGTTTACGGTTCTGGATAAGGATAACTCCATCTGGTTCGTCATCGGGGACAATCCGCTTTGCATTATGTTCTATGATGGCTTTCTGATTTACGCCTCGACGCAGGAAATCCTCTGCAAAGCAATCAAAAAGCTGCGTCTGAAAGCGCCCACCGATATTCTGGAGCCAAAGGAGGGCGAGATATTGAAAATTGATCGCAGTGGCCGTATCACTACCGGGGCATTCGCACCGGGAACCAGCTATGAGCATTGGTGGCGGCGTTATTCTCCATATTACCGTGACTACTGCGTAGATACGCCTCCGAACTATGACGACTTATTCAGTGTTGCAAAAGCCTTCGGCGTCTCTGCTGATGAGGTGCAGGCACTCTTGGATTACGGCTGCTCTGAGGAAGAAATCGAGGAAATGCTGTATGACCCTACCTTGCTCCACGAGATGACCGGAGAACTGCTCTACGCGTATTAAGGAAAGGAGACAACGCCCATGATTCCATTAGGCCCTATTTTCCAGGCTGTAGGCGCGGTGGTCGATTTGATTATCGAGGCCGTTGAAAATTTCTCGGACAGTTGAGGAGGTGAAAAAGTGAACGCAGGAAAAGTCATTCTCGGTGCGCTGCCTATTATCGGTCTGCTGGCCGATATCATTGACGATGACTAAACACAAAAATACCGACTCATCAAGAGCCGGTATTTTTTGAGCGTGTCGTTAGGGTATACCCATCTGAAACAACGAAAAACTATGTCAATAGGGTCGCTTTCGGGCTTTTGAAATATGTCAGAATGTGTGGCGATCCTATTGCAATTAACCACGCTTCAACTGCTCGATAAGTTTATCAAACAGCGCCACAAACTCGCTCTCAATCTGAGAGTAGATTTCCTGCGCGGTTGCATCATCATAAATGTGCGAGGTCTGGTTGCGGGCATTCAACAGTGCAATCCACGCCTGTTCATCATCAATCAGGCCATACGAGAACGCCTTGCGCATCGTTGCTTTCGGACTGTTCAACTCTGTAAAACCTTGGTCAAGTAAGAACTCACGAGTGGTTTTCCACGCCAGTTCGCAGGTGAACTCAAAACGCTGAATGACTCCGTCACGGATAATTGTCTCCGGCCGTTCCTGATATGCCTGTATTCCCTCTTGCAGGCACTCGACAGCATTCGAAAAGTTCTGAAATCGTATGATGTATCGATCAAACACGATAATCCCGTCCTGTGCAATATTTTGCAGCAATGCGGCATCGGTGTGTTCGCTGACAAACACCAGATCAACCGAATACAGCGAGTCCAAATCGTTGTCAACAGCATCGCTGAATTGCGCACGCTGTTACGGCGTGCATCCCCAGACCGCGAAATCATAATCACTGCGGGCGTGATGATCGCCGCGGGCACGCGAACCGAATAATACCAGTTTCGGCACTCCATAACGGTGCGCTAACTGTTTTACCTGTTCAATTGTCTTATCCATCAGCGTCACCGTCCTTATTATTTCCATTATACCATATATTAAAGGAGAGATACACCATGAAGATTGGATATATCCGCGTTAGTACCGAGGAACAGAACACTGCTCGGCAGGAAGTCCTGCTGCGCGAGCTCGGCGTTGACGAGGTTTTCATCGATAAGGCGAGCGGTAAGAACGCCGACCGCCAGGAACTTACCCGCATGATGGAATACGTCCGGCGCGGCGATACCGTGATTGTTGAGTCCATTAGCCGATTTGCCCGCAATACCCGCGACCTGCTCGACCTCGTAGAACGGCTGACCGAGAAGCAGGTGGAGTTTGTCAGCAGGAAGGAGGCCATCGACACGACCACGCCTACCGGCAAATTCATGCTCACTGTCTTTGCAGCAGTCGCGGAGCTTGAACGCGAGTATATCTTGCAGCGCCAGCGCGAGGGAATTGCTATCGCTAAAGAGCAGGGCAAGTACACCGGCCGCAAGCCGCGGCCCTTGCCGGACAACTTCGAGCGAGTGGTTGCTCGCTGGCGTGCCGGGGAAATCACTGCCGCAGAAGCCATGCGGCAGACCGGGCTCAAGCCCAACACCTTCTATCGCCGGTGCTCGACAAACAAATCTCTTGCGTCCAAACATGTAAAATCTATATCATGTAGTAAAGGCAGGTGAGTGCGTTGTATGGTTTTATTGAAACTGCGACGAGTATTCCGTCACTGCTTTCAGCTATGAGCAAGGGCGACGCAATGAAATGGTATCAGCCGGAAACGGATTGCTATCTGAAAGCGAATCGCGTCGATCATGGGCGTGAATATCAGGATGCCATTGCAGAAGTCATTGCTTCGCGTGTTGGTGAACTGCTGCATATTCTTGTCGTGCAATATCAGCTATGCCGCATTCGCATAAATGATGAAACGTTCCTTCTTGGCACAATTTCGCACAACTTCTGTCACAAGAATGAGAGTTTTATCTCGTTTGAAACCATGGTAGAAAGTTCGGATGAGCCAATTCAATGGGCTGTTTCGGCCAAGGATAACTATGAACTTGTCATCGACCTGTTTTATAAATTAACCGGACTGGCTGCGCGAGACTATCTGAATACCATGCTGCTGTTTGATTTCTTGATCTGCAACGAGGATCGTCATCTGAACAATTTTGGCGTTCTCAAGGACGAAACAGACGGTTCGTACCGCTTTCCGCCGTTGTTTGACAGCGGTTATGCACTTGGCTTCATGCAGGCGGAGCATCGGCCGGTCGAACAATATCTGTACTCCTGCAAAGCCAAACCGTTCTCTACGAGCTTTTCCAAACAGCTGCATCTGATAAAACAGCTTCCGAGCGGGATTGTCCTGCCGGACAGCATTCCGGATACTGTATTCGATGGTCTGCCGCTGTCTGCACAGATGCACGACTATTGCAGTACGATTTTGCAGATAAGATTGCAGCAGTTAAAGGAGTATTTTGCATGAAACCTGTTGATTTCACAATCTATTGGAAAGAAACTCCCGTTGTGCAGGTCTGCTATGATGCAATGAAGCAGCCGCAGTTTACCGTGCTCGATCATTCCCATCTGCCTGTTTTGCTGTTCGGCATGGATGGCAAGGCCGTGCCGACAGCCGCGCGGCTGGATAAATTCTTCGCTGATCGGTGTTTCCCGTCAACACGGCAGAATGCCAAAGAGCTGCTCGCCATCGCCGGACTGACGCTCTACCAGCCCAAGCTAATCTGCCGCAAGACACACGGCATTGTCGCTCATGACCACTACTGGATCCGCTACGCAGATGATCCATCTGACCTCAGCCATGCTTCTCTGATGCAGGAGATGAGTAAGGCGGTAAAGGCTGTTCCCAGCGCCACACCATCACAGCGCCACATCGGATAAATTTGATATTCAAAAGTAACCGCCAGGTTTCTCCGACATGAGGAACCTGGCGGTTATCTTTTGTTATTTACTTTCCAGCAGCCAATCAATCAGATTCAGCGACTTGATTCCTTCATAGGACGAATCCAGACCTGGATTGAGTGAAAGTACGATTTTTTCGTAGTTGTCGGCAATTTTCTGCAGCGGAGCAAGCTCGCGCGCACGCACGGTTTCGCTCTCCATGGATTCCGTTACCTGCACATACAGCTTTTCATCGGCCTTGGTTGCAATGAAATCGACCTCGGCAGTGCCGACCTTGCCGATAGCAACATCATAGCCGCGGCACAGCAGCTCGAAATAAACGACGTTCTCAATCGCGTGGCCGCTGTCACGGTTGCGGAACCCGAGAAGATAGTTGCGCAGACCAATGTCTACGATGTAATACTTGCCCAGTGTGCGCAGAAACTCCTTTCCCTTGATATCAAAACGCTTGATATCGTAGAAAAAGTATGCTTCAAGCAGCGCATTCACATAGGCCTGAACCGTATGCGCACTGGGCTTTGTCTTGCGGTGGCCCTCGTCGAGCAGGCCTTCGTTGACCAGCGTATTGCCGATGGAGGATACGGAAACCGAACTGCCGATATTATCTGCTAAAAACAGAATAATTTTTTTGAGCAGAATGGCGTCTGTGATCTGTCGCTGACCTCTGCGCTTTTCGCGCTCTAGAATATCACGCACAATAACGGTCGAATAAATGCCGTCCAGCAGGGTAAGGGCCTTGTCCTGTTCCAACCCGACATCTGCAATACCCGGCATGCCGCCGTACCGCATATAGGCGTCAAAAATCTCACGCAGCTCGTAATGGGTACCGTCGGCATCAACTGCCTGCTTTTTCGTACCGCCGAGCGCGCTTTTGACCTCTTGAATAGTGAAACCATGGAAATCGATAAACTCTGCAAACGACAGCGGCAGCATTTTGATTTCCACACAGCGGCCGGACAGATAGGTGGAATATTCCGACGAAAGCAGGTAGGCGTTGGAGCCGGTGATGTAGATGTCGCAATCCAAATCCACGCGAAACGCATTGATCGTGTTTTCCCAGCCTGCCATACGCTGCAATTCATCGAAAAACAGATACATCCGCTTGCCCGGCAGTGAACGCTCTTTCACATACTGATACAGGTCATCTGAGGTCATTTTGATGAACTCGTAGGATTCGAAGTTTATTTCGATGATCTGTTCATCATTGACACCGTTCTCACGCAAATGGGCAGCCATCAGCTTGAGCAGACTGGATTTGCCGCAGCGACGAATGCCGGTCACGACCTTGATCGGCTCGGTGTCCTGAAAGGCGATGAGCTTGTTTAGGTAGATATTTCGTTTTCTGAGCTTGTGTGAAGCGATCATACGGCAACCCTCCTGATAAAAGCATAGCATAAATGATTTTAAATTTCAAGTTTATGCTATGTAATGCACAAATTATATAATAAAATGCGATTTGTGCAATTAGTATAGCCGTAGATCGACTTGATGATTCATTCCACTGAAGGGGGTCTTGCTATTGAGTATAAGGAACAGATATCCCCCCTTGATAGATATTCGCGCACTGCAAGGATTTAGAGCAGCGACAGCATCTCCTCGCGCAGGAAGTAGATTAAGTTGCTGATCATTTGGTAGAAGGCAGCGGCAGCGATGTGGTTGCGCAGAGCTTCAGTTTCGACTACGTTATTATAAAGATCGGACTCTGCGTCAGGTTGCTTGGCTTTAGGTTTATTTGTATTTTTGGAGGCAGTGGCAATATTGCTATCTTCTTGTATCTGTGTCTGTATCCAATGAGTAAATGTAGATTTGTCTGTATATATCTGTGTGAATTTTATATAATCTTCGATTTTCCATGCGTGACGCACGATTTTTTCGCGCTTATTAAGTACATAGATTTGTTCACTGGGTGAAAGAATGGAGTGGTTATCTTGATAATCTTTGAACCATTGCGGATATAAAGATTCGCGATGTACTTCAATGGCATTGGTAAAGTTACGGATGTTATTGCGAAAATCTTTTTCCTTATCTTCGCCTGCCAACACAGTGTTTGCAGGAATATTCAATTCCAAACGCATTCCCACTGTAGACAAATCTACATATTCGATATCAAGATATTGGCAGATATACTTGTATTTATCTGCGGTACTCAATTTATCAGAAGCGTCCTCCACATAGTCAGTTTCCACAAATTCACTTTCTATCCATTTAAGCATGGATTCGTTGTCTTGCGATATGCGAAATGTTTCGGACTGCAGCATTGCATATACGTGATCAATGGCATTGGCTTTTTGAGTAATCAGAGGTACTTGGCATACCATTGCTATATGTATTGCAGGATCCAGAATACTTATTATATCTCGAATCTCTTGATTCATCTGACTTGAAAACTTTTTCCCGTCTAACTCCTTGCGTCTGGAGTCACTCATCGGATATGCAAGCAGTTCCATACCTTCTAGAATAGAGTAGTTATCAGAGGGTGGAATATTATTGAGTCTATCATGGAAAAGCTTCATTTCAAAATAACGGTTCAGTTTTTTATCGGATTTAGTATTTCCAATAGCTGCGCCTGAAATTTGCGGCCAAATGCTTGGTTCCGCTGCTTGATTATCTATTGGATCGTTGTCTGTTGTGAGGACTCCAACTATATCATTGAAGAGTTCAATATATTTCTTCTGTGAAAAATTCTCTTGCTCTTCTTTGGTAAACGATATTGGTGGATATAAATTGTGCCTTGTTGCATCTTCGTTTGAATGATCCGAAAGTAAATAATCCGATTTTTTTACAAACCAGAAGAAAAAGTATAGAGGTAAGAATGTCAAATATTCCACGCGTCCTACAGCACTTGCTATTATAGCATGTAAGTTGGCGATAATGATGTCTTTCCAGTCAGTACTTTTGTTATAGAATTTACAGAAGAGTTCTGCTAACAAGCCGATTTGCTTTTTACCTTTTTGGGTTATATGTTTATATACTTTCAGCATTTGCTCCTCTTTTTTATTGTGCCTGATGTTTCGTTTAATATATGGGAGTGGCTCGTTATTATATTGATCAACTCTATAATTTACTGCACTGGCAGTGCCAGCTTTACACTTCTTCTGCATACTGTCGTAAGCTATTTCTTTACGAAAACGTTTTTCTATTTGTGCCAGAAAATCTTCTGGTGTACTTCCATCGGCAATATTCAGTAAATATCGTTTTATATGATCTTGAACGAGCCAAAGCATTTCTGTAACTACACTGTCTAATATAAAGCGCTTAGCCCGCAGTAAAGAGATCAGTAGCGTGCAACAATCCATAAGAACATCTTGCTGGTTTGATTCATATAATATCCAATCTCCTGCTTTCAGAGATCGCAGAAAGATGTTAATTGGACGTATAAAATTTTCGTGTTCAGCAATCGACAGTTCGCATATCTTATCGGACTTGTTCAATGATTTGACGATTTTTTGAACTGTTTTATGGAATCCATCGTAATATTGCTGTATTGTTTCTTTGATTTCTTCTATTTGATTTCTACTATATCGATCAAGTGCCGCCTGCTCATCATGCGGTTCATTCTGAGCTTTTTTGAATTCTTGATCAAGTAAGCGAGACTTTTTTTATAGCTTCTTTAGACTTTTTGCCATCTCCATATTTTCCCATGCGTTTTTCTCCTTTGTTTTCCGCTAAATTTTTTTGAAATTCGATTTTATTTGCATACCTCCAAAAAGCTATACTATTCATGAGCTTAAAAGAAAGCGGGCGCCTAAATCACTTTTCAGGAGGTAATTATTATGGATATTATGGATTTACACGAAAGAGGTATCGTACAGCTTGGAGTTATAGCTGACAAGCTGGGTTGCGATATTAGTGGCAGCACAGATGATGTGGATCTTTGCATGGTGACCCATTGCAGGAATCCCATTGGATATGCAGTTCTCTGTGGCAATCAGTGGAGCCGGATTTCTGAACAGGAATTCAACAAGTTCAGCAAGCCCAGCAAGCACGTATACATCGAGTCCATCGATGTTTCGCTTGACCCCGACACGGCGCGGTTGCCGGGTTACCGGAACGCAAGCGGCTCGGATGCGTTCCAGGCGCTGTTCCAGCTGCCGGAGCTGTGCCAGAAGAACGCCACGCTGCTAATGCTGTTCGTCCTGTGCATTGCTGCACCGTTGCTCTCTATTCTGTACCCGCTGTTCGGCGGCAGCATTGCCGCTGTACTTACCGGACTTCAGACTGCGCCCCAGGTTCTGCAGGAACTCCTGTGGGCTTGCGGCGGTCCGGACGAATACGAGGACAAGCATTGGGTGGCTAGTGTACCGCACATCTGGCAGCCGCACTGTGAACTTGGTGCGCTTCAGCCGAGCGATGACCTTGTAGATTATGCAGTGCTGGAAATTACTATCCACAAGAAAAGTATGACGCTCCCGGCACCGGTTGTCAACCGTCTGGTTGCATTAGAGAACGGCATTCCACAGTCTGTCGTTAACGCGGTAAACAAGAATTATCCGTTCTCTATTCCGGTGGTATTGGGACGTAAAGTGTCGGGCAGTGAACGCATGACGTTTACGTTGGACGGCAGTGAACTGCAGGTATACGATCCTGCAGTGCTGCAGGAATTTACCGAGTACAGCTCCAGTATTCCGCGTGTTTTGCGAGACTTTGCGAAGTACTGCAATCGAGATGTCGAACGGTTTGTCAATAATATTACAAAGCTTGTCTCGCACTTTGTTCCGCGCGAACAGAACGGAAGATATCTCTGCGAAACGGTCGATGCCGAAACGAGGATTAAAGCCATTCTATTGGCGGTACTGCAAGTATTCATACTTTGGAGTATCGAACAGAATTACTGTACCAGGCAGGATGCTGATGTGTTCTTTCGCACAGTTTGGGGCGCGATTCTCCCCGAAACGTCTCCCAAACCGCCGGAAGACACCACTGCAAAGCTCAATCCGGAAAATGCGTACACCTTCCTCCTGTTCTTCAAGAAGTATCTGCATGACCACATTGCAGGTATCCGTAAGGAAGGGGAAACATGGGATTCGCAGTCGGTGGCATGGCTGCGTACGCTCAAGAATCAGACAACTCTCTTGGTGATCTGTGGTCGCAGGAGCTTGCTCACCGCATATAAGGACTGGCTGCAAGAGAGGGACGTGGAACTCGACATTTCTGCCGAAGCGGCGTTGCAGGCAGCTTTAGCAGAGGACGGCATTCCGTTCCGCACCGGCGGACGCGACACGACGTGGAAGTACAAGCTGTCGCCTGCTGACAAGCCGCTGCCCTGTATGGGTATCGCTCTCAATGACCTGCTTTCGCTGTTCAAACAGCATGAAATCAGCATCGGGAATGACCTTGGGAGCCTGTTTTCACTCGAATCGGACGACTGCAAAGCCGAAGCTGATTCTGTTGCAGAAATTGATGAATCGGAGGAGAATGAGGCATGAAGGACGTTAAAAAATTTACTGATTCGAGTTTCGGTGGAAACGAAGAGTTTCGGGCATTGGAGTGGTGCGCGTATTCTCCGCACTGTATTGCCGACTTGACGGGACAAGTGATGGACGAGCTTGGCGAGTACTTTTCTACACGCGGGTTAACATATATATCTGGGCAGCGCGAGCTGCTCAGAGATACTGTCCGCCTGATGCTGGGCGAGGCGGAGAAGCCGGTCACGACCATTCCGCTCTTGCCGGGGATGGGCAAGTCTACGCTGGTGCGTGCGCTTGTCAAGGTGCTGACGCGCGAGTTCGTTCGCATGAGTGATTACGCCAAGTCGCTCGGCGGCGTTATCCTTGTCGTTGAGAAAACCGCCGAGGCGTACGAGCTGCGCGACTTGATACAGGAGAACGCTCCTAACCGCGATCTCGTTCGCGTGCTCGAGAGCCCGAACGATTTTAATATTGCCCATGGCGGCTGTCAGCGCAGCGATGTGCAGACGCGTGCAGAATGTCCCGGAAAAGATTGCCCTCAGGCGGCAGAATGCAGATTGCTGCATGCCGCTGATAAGGCCAATCAGACACCGTTCCTCGTCTTTATGCACGCTCGATACGATCAATATTATATCGAGAATCTGTCTGCTCTGCGTGAGTGGAGTTCCGGCGAGGAAACGATTTACACGCGGAAGCTGCTGATTGTTGATGAAGCACCGAATCTGATGAAAGTTTCTAAGCTTTCAACGAGTGTGATTGCTGCCTGTGAAGGAATGATTTAGACGTACAAACCCAGCTATGAGCTGAGCTGGGACAAGCCAAAACAGACGCTGCTGAGCACGCTGAACTATTCGCTCCGTATTCCGTTTCAAAAACTGCTTCGGCAGTATAAAGCGAACGGAAGTCGCATTGCAATGGCAACATCGGACGATTTCAATGCGGCAGCATTCGATTGGAGCAAGCTGGATCCGTTCTGCGATCAGCTGGAGCACTATGCCGGTCCGCGTTCCGACGAAATTATTGAGACGGTCAGCGTACTGTCAAAGCAGCCCGCTGCCTATCAAATCGGTCAGGAACACGAATTAACGGTTCCGCACTGCCGCCCGTTCGACATACGAGATGACTTGCGCACGTTCATTTTGAGCGGTTCAGCGTTTCTCTCGCCTGAATTGTATGAGAATCCTGAAGTCGATATACCTTCGGCAGATGTGCAGGAATCGTATCAGCGGCTCACCATTCATGTGCAGCGTTCCGACACCCAGTTCAGCGTCAGCAAGACCGCGATGGCGAATAAAACGACTCGGAACGTACTGACGGTCTGGCTGAAGAACAAGCTGTCCGGTATGGCAGGGCATAAGGTCCTTGTGGTTACATACAAGGGCTACGCGAAAGAGCTTTGGGATGCCCTGAGCGAGTTCCACGATCGTCTGATTCCGCTTCAAGCGGATGACAACAGTGGCCCCAAAGAGAGTCTGCCGTATTTCGGAGGCATGAACGGATCGAATCGATACAATGAAGCGGATTGCGTGATTTGTGCCGGTTTGGGCCGTTTCGACTCGGAAGAATATTTCAATCGAGCGCTGGCATTCGATTTCGGCGGCAGTGCGTGGGGCGAATTCGAGCAGGCGTGTCTCGATCCGAGTTTCCGGAATACAGACGATCTGGCGTGCGTACAGAAAATGAGAAATCTAACGATGGCGCGCGATCTGGTTCAGCTTGTATTCCGCAGTACGCTGCGCAATCATGGCGGTAAAGAACCAGTTTCTCTGTGGCTGATTCAGCCGCCCGAAGAGGTTGTCATGCACGTTCGTGAATCGTTCAGAGACTGCCAGCATGACGAGATTTCCGAATTACCGTTCGAATGCTTGTCTGAACTGGCAGCCGGCCGAACCTTTCAAGGAAAACCGACCCATGCCTCAAAGCTGCTCAAATGGCTCGCGGATTGGGACGGTTCCCCAATCTTGATTGCAGAGGTCCAGGGACAGCTCGGTATGAAGCCGGGGCAATGGAAAGAAGCTCGGAAGAACGCGGCTGTCAAGGAAGCGTTCAAGCATATCGAAACCGATGGTTCGGGCAAAAACTGCAAAATCAAGCGTTCTGAAAACGTTGAATGAGCGGCTATATATTATAGCAATGAAGCAGTATAAACCTGTATTGAATTTGGAACAATGCACCTGTAGGAGGGGTAATTATGCAAACCAAAATCCACGAACCGACCCAAATCGTTGAAGTCATGCTCACCCACGCGGAGCAGGCAGACGAGGCGGTCAAGAAGCAGCTCAAGAAGCTGTACGCACAGTACAAGGGCACCAAATACACCGTTGCGGTGTTCCTGTCCGGCAAGCGGGATCTGTATGAGGATACGCGCGACCTGCTGCTGTTCAATCGCCGCCGTGCTGCCGAGCGGGCAGTGCAGGCACGCAAGGCGGCAGGGCAGTGAGTGCGGTCAGGCAGAGGAGGTTCCGCTTCCTCCTCTGCCAAATTTTTTGCCGCTTGCAATGGTGAATGAACTAATGTACAATATTGTCTATATAGAACAATTTGATTGTAGATATATAGAGGATAGATATGGCGTCATCCATATAGTTGTGGAGAGAAAGCATATGCAAGATATCGAAAAATAGCTCGATTCCGCTTTTTGAGGACCAAACAATCCGCGTAGCATGGGATGAACAGCAGGAGAAGCTGAAACAGGCCGTCCTGTGGTTACATCGCAGAACGCCAATGTTTTTCGACAGCAGGTCACGGACATTGTAGTCGATACGGCAACTTTGCCGGAACGGAATAAGGAGAAAGATAAGAATGAGTCACGATATCGCAAATCGCGGCGAGATTCTGCTGTATGACATAACTATTTCCATTTTGGAAACAGTTCGACAGGATACCATGTACATTTCCGAGTTTGACCGCCAGACCGAGCGATACCTCAAGGGGGAATAACCATGAGCCGTCAATTTGAATTGAACAAAGCACTGTTCGAGGCTGTAACTGCCTGCTTCGATTATCACATTGACCTTTCCACCTGCACAAATATTCCGAATGGTCTGCAGAATGCCACATTGACGATCCGAGACCCCAAAAGCAAAAAAATCGTATGGACGCTATCCATATAATCAGCCTCACCGGCAAAGGAGCCACACCATGACCGAAACCTTCAACATAGCGGGCTACACCCGTATTTCCGTCGATGACGAGCTTGACCGCGACAACGTATCCATCGAGAACCAGAAAGCCATCATCGAGGACTTCGTAAAAACGCAGTTCCTGGGCAGCAGCCTGACCTTTTTCGAGGACCGCGACCGCTCAGGCTACACGTTTGAGCAGCGCGAGGGATATCAGGAGATGCGCCGCGGCTTGATGAGCCACAAGTACGACATCCTCATCATCAAGGACTTTTCTCGATTCTCCCGCCGCAACAGCCGCGGATTAGTGGAACTCGAAGACTTGCGTGATGCAGGTGTCCGCATCATCTCCATCGGGGACGGCATTGACTTTCCGAACGATGACGACTGGATGAAAATCCAGTTCCAGTTTCTGATTAACGAAATGCCGGTCACGGATACCTCGCGCAAGGTGCGTAATGTTATCAAACGGCGGCAGGCAGACGGCAAATGGCTGTGTGCCGCACCGTACGGCTACATCATCAACAATCAGCAGCAGTTTGAGATTGTACCGACCGAGGCGGACATTGTGCGCCGGATTTACGATCACTACAACAATGATGGCTGGGGCTACAAGAAGATTGCCAACTACCTGACCGAGCAGGGTGTGCCCACACCGCGCATGTCCGAGCAGATGCGCAGGCAGGCTGAGGGCAAGACAACCAAGCGGGAAGTTAAGGCTGCATGGGCGCTTGTGACTGTGCAGGGTATCCTCGATAACGATTTCTATATCGGCACACTGCGGCAGGGCAAGTTTACACGGGCAAAGATCAACAGCAAGGATGTGCGGCGAGACGAGGACGAGCAGATCGTCATCGAGAACCACCATCAGCCGATCATCGACTACCGCACGTTTGCGACCACCCGTGCTCTGCGGGAGAAGCGCACGCGCTCAAACTACCGTGGTATCAAGAAGTACGATAACGTCTACTCAGGCTTCCTTGAGTGCGGCGACTGCGGCGCACCGATGTTCTCGATGAGCCGTTCGGACATCGCTCCGGCGTATACCTGCGGCACCTACCATCGCCGCGGACGAGCGGGCTGCACCAGCCACCATATCCGCGTGGATAAGCTGGACGAGCTTATGCGTCTGTACATCCGCCGTGTGATGGACGGCTCTGCGGAGATGCTCGACAGGCTGAACGCGGAACTGGCTCGCGAGGATAATCAGATCGTGGAAACCGAGCAGTCGGCGGACAATCTGGCCGAGGTGCTGGACGACCTGACGGCAGAACTCAAGGCTACCAAGCGGCAGCGTATCCGCGACATTATGAAGCACCCGGAGAACGAGGAAACGCTGGGCGATCTTTATGACGAAATGGAAGCTGAGCTGCAAAGCAAGATCAACGGTCTGAATCACCAGATCGAACTGCTGTCCAACAAGCGCAACACGATCATCGAGGTCAACCGCACGGCCAAGACCGCGCTTGAAGTATTCGATGATCTGCTGCACAAGCCCAAGATGGAGCGCAATGATCTGGAACTCATGATAGACAAGATCACGGTTTACGAGGATCATCTGGAAGTACATCTGCAAAGTGACATTGACGCGCTACTGCAGAGCACGAGAGAGGAGAACGTCGTAAATTTTAATTCAGGCATCGAAAACAGCGAAAAATGCTGTATTGTCCAGCGTTCGCGCAATCAGAAGGACAAGGTTTTCGATGTCAATGTTATCAGCGGCGGTGACCCCTTGGAAATCTACACCGACCGCGACGGCGAAGTGATTTTCAAGAAATACTCCCCGATGGGAGAAATGGGCGCGGTATCCGCCGAACTGGCGGAGGCTTTGGCGCGTACAGCGGGCATGAGCTGTGCTATCTGCGACAGGGATGCGGTGATTGCGGCAGCAGGCGGTGTGAAAAAGGATATTCTGGAGCGGAGTATCTCATCCGAGCTGGAGCAGCTGATGGAACGCCGCGAATGTTATGAACGCGGTGTGGACGAGCAGCCGGAGGTGCTTATCTCCTCGCAGGACGGCTGCGCGGTGGTTGCGGAGGCGCCGATCATTACAGATGGCGATGTCAGCGGCTGTGTCGCGTTTGTCAGCGAAAAAGAGGACGAAAAGGCGGATGAGGTGCTGCTCAAGCTGTGTCAGTCGGCGGCGCAGTTTTTATCCAAACGCATTGCAGTGTGAAAGGAGCGTTCTCTATATGCACAGGCACGATCACAAAGAGCGTGAGCCAAAGGCCTTCCCGCAGTACGACGATGCGGCGCATATTGACTCGGCAGCAGTGGCCGAGCTGCCGTGGGAGCAGACACGCGAGCCGAAAGGCGATCCCAAAGCAACGGCCTACACGGAGAAATACTGCGAGGAGCAGCACAAATAACAAACGGCGGAACGATACAAATCGTTCCGCCGTTTGGCGTAAAAACAGGTTAAATCATATATTCGATGGTATTCTCTGCCGTTAGGCGCGTCCGGTCATTAAACAGGAGAATGGCTTCGCGGGTGTCAATCTCGCCAAGCGCGTAAACCTCATGGGTTTCACGCTCGAAGCAGGGGCGCGGCACGAGCCGATTGTATTCGCACGGGTGGTCGTACACCATCTGCACGCCGTCCGTATCGAGCGGCTGATCAAGATAATACGGGTCGAACACGCGCACTATGTCGTTCTCATCAATGCCGGTGAGCGTCACATAGTGCTCTCCGTCGAAGTGCAGGCGCACCACGGCAGCGCCGCCGCAGCGGAGTGCATCGCGCAGACGGCTGTTCTGCCCGAAATTCACCGCCGGACCGGACAGATACTGCGTGGAGATGTGAAGGCGGCCGATCTTGCCGAAGCCGTTCAGCCAGTTGCTGAGGAACATCATCGCCGCACAGGAGGTGCCGCTTTTGCCGCTTACGCCGTCCGAGCCGTAGCAGTCCAGACAGTACAGCATGATGTTGCGGACAGCCTCCGGCGGGATATCCTCACGCTCAAACAGGAATGCGAGCGCGTTGAGCATGGAGGTTGGACCGCAGTCATATTCGGAAAGCTGGTAGCGCAGCGGATTTTTCATAGGGGAACCTTCTTTCGTGTGGCGTATTCCTACCGGATTACTATATAATAGTAAGGTCAATGCCGATCAATGTCAATACAAATTTGCGGAAAGCGCATATTCATGGTATGATAAGTATGCTTCCCGCCAAAGATAGGGTGGGAAGGAGTGAATCGGCATTGCTAAAACTGATTCATGCGAGTAAAATATATGCTAAGAACGGCATTTGTGCGCTCAATGCGGTCGATCTGACCGTGCAGGACGGTGACTACATTTCGGTGACCGGCGCATCAGGCTCGGGCAAAAGCACACTTATGCACATTCTGGGTCTGCTGGACAGCCTGACCGAAGGCGAATACCTGCTCGACGGAGCAGCAGTCGCGCATTTGCCGGCAAAACAGCGGGCGCGTCTGCGCAGTGAGAAGATCGGCTTTGTGTTTCAGCAGTTCCGGCTGCTGACGGGCATGACAGCACTGGAAAATGTTGCGCTGCCGCTGGCGCTGCAGGGCGTTCCGCGACATGAGCGGAGCGAACGCGCACTGGCGGTTCTGGAGCGGGTTGGCCTGTCCGATCGGGCGAATCACCGGCCGCACCAGCTTTCCGGCGGACAGCAGCAGCGGGTGGCAATCGCACGAGCGGTCGTGACAGAACCGTGCGTGATTCTGGCGGATGAGCCGACCGCAGGACTGGATCCTGCCGCAGCAGACAGCGTGCTGGAGCTGTTTGACCGATTGCATCGGTCGGGGCATACGCTGGTGCTCATCACACACGATGAGCGGGCAGCGCAGTGCGCCGCAAGGCGGATGCATCTTGAAAACGGATGCCTTTTCGGGTGAGATCATCCGGCACCGGATAACCGGGGCACTTGAACCGCACAGGCGGTTCACCCTGTCTGGGCGGAGAGTTTTTCGCTTGAATCAAGCAGAGAGTTGCGCGCTGCGGAGCGCGGGAGATGCCCCCCCCGCCGTGGGTACGGCGAATCGCCTGCCGTCCGCAGACGGCAAACTCTTCGCCCGGAAAGACCGCATCGCTTTCGCGGATCGTGTACCCCGCAAAGCCAGTGTGTGAAAATAACGCAATCAAACCTAACAGGTTTTCCTATATAGAAGGAGGAAACAAAAATGGACCGTCGGGACAAAACAAACTACTACCTCGACATGGCGCAGGTTGCGCTCGAGCGCGGCACCTGTCTGCGCCGCAACTTTGGCGCGGTCATCGTCAAGAACGACGTCATCGTATCCACCGGCTACAACGGTGCGCCGAGAGGTCGTGCCAACTGTATCGACATCGGCACCTGCATTCGTCAGAAGATGGGCATTCCGCGCGGCGAAAGATACGAATTCTGCCGCTCGGTGCATGCGGAGATGAACGCCATTATTGCCGCTCCGCGTGACCAGATGATCGGCGCGACGCTGTACCTGGTCGGCCGCGATATGTCCACCGGAAAGATCATGTCGGATGCAAACTCCTGCACGATGTGCAAGCGCCTCATCATCAACGCGGGCATTGAGAAGGTGGTTATCCGCCGTGATGTGGATACATACGACACTGTGAACGTGCACGACTGGGTGGAGAATGACGACACACTCGGCAGCAGCATGGCATACTAAACAGACATCGGAGAGAGAAAAATATGTCAATATTCGATATTTTTAAGAAGTTGGATGAAGAAAAAGCCGCAAAGGCATCCCAGCCGATCGAGTGGATCGTGGTCGGACTGGGCAATCCGGGCGCGAAGTACGACAACACCCGTCACAATGCGGGTTTCCGTGCGCTTGAGGGTTACTGCGCCCGCAGCGGACAGAAGATCGACCGCATGAAGTTCAAGGCACTGGCAGGCGAGGGGATGCTCGGCGGCAAGCGCGTGCTGTTCCTCAAGCCGCAGACCTTTATGAACCTGTCCGGCGAGGCAGTTCGTGACGCGGCCTCGTTCTACAAAATCCCGCCGGAGCACGTTATCGTGCTGTCAGACGATGTATCGCTCGATGTTGGCACGCTGCGCGTGCGCGCAAAAGGCTCGGCAGGCGGACAGAACGGCCTGAAAAACATTATCTATCATCTGAACAGCGAGGACTTCCCGCGCGTGAAGATCGGCGTCGGCAAAAAGCCGCGTCCGGATTACGATCTGGCGGCGTGGGTGCTTGGCAAGTTCCCGGCGGAGGATCAGAAGGCTATCGACAAGGCGTGCGAGGACGCAGTGAACGCGGCTGCCTGCATCATCGCGGAGGACTGTGCCGCTGCCGCGCAGAAATTCAACGGAAAACGCATCTAAGGAGTTGGTTTTGATGAAAACCGCAGTAGCATATTACTCGCTCGGCGGCACAACGCGGTCGTACGCCCGCGCGGAAGCCAAGGCGCGGAACGCCGATTTGATCGAGCTTACGCCGAAAACGCCGTACAACCGATTCACCGCGTTTGTGCGTGGCTGTTTGGAGGCTGTCAAGCAGAAGGCGGTCGCGCTGGACGGCATGCCGCTGTTTGTCGGCTATGACAGAGTGGTGCTGATGGCGCCGGTCTGGGCGGGCTATCCCGCGCCGCCGTTCAACAGCGCGGTGGAACTGCTGCCGCCCGGTACGGAGGTCGAAGTAATACTGGTTTCCGGCAGCGGAAACAGTGAAAAGAGCAGGGCGAAGGTGCGCCTGCAGATCAAAAAACGCGGCTGTACGCTCACGGCGCAGCGTGACATCCGGGCCAGCCGATGAGCGGAAAGGATATGCGATGAAAGGATATACCTATGTGCTCCGCTGTGCGGATGATACGCTGTACTGCGGCTGGACGAACGATCTGACGGCTCGGCTGGCAGCGCACAACAGCGGAAAAGGTGCGAAATACACGCGCGGACGCGGCCCGGTGACGCTGGTGTACAGCGAAATGTTCGACACGCAGAGCGAGGCCATGCAGCGCGAAGCGGCAATTAAAAAGCTCACGCGGCCGCAGAAGCAGGCGCTGATTGACAGTCAGAACGGCGGAGAACTGCTCACTGTTTACGATGCAGACGGACGCGCCAGCGGAGAACGCCCGCGGGCCGTCGTGCATGCGCAGGGGCTGTCCCACCATGTGTGCCACCTGTGGGTGGTCGGCGAGCGGAATGGCGTGTGCGGTCTGTGGCTGCAGCAGCGGCAGTTTGACCGGCCTTTATTTCCGGGCGGCTTTGATCTGACCTCGACCGGACATATTGACCCGGGTGAAACGCCGCTGACAGGCGTGCTGCGCGAAGCACGGGAGGAGAGCGGACTGCAGCTGACAGCAGCCGACTTGATCGACGGCGGCAGTTATCGTCAGCGCTACTCGCGCGGCGAAGTCGGCTTTGATGATGAGCTGGCGTATACATTTCTGGCGCGTATCGACGGCATTCCGCCGTTCCGGCCCGGCCCGGAGGTCGCGGAGATGCTGTTCGTGCCGCTGGCGGACTTTGCCGCCGCACAGGAGCAGGGCGCATCACTCACCGGTCTGACACCGGACGGACGCACGATGGAGATGCCGAACGAATCCCTTTGCTGTCTGCACACTGAGGAGTGGCAGGGCGCGAAACCGCGTATCGAAGCACTTTTTGACTGAAAAGAACAGCCGCCTCCCACTTGACAATGGGAGGCGGCTGCCCTATAATATCGACATTCATCAATATAGAACCCGAAATCCGCTGTAAAGCAGCGGATTTTTACATTTACTTGACATTTTTCAAAACAAAAAGCTGTCCGAAAGGACAGCTTCTGCTTTACTTGCTGAGTGCGCCGATGATGATATTGACGATCAGACTGATCGCGGCTGCGATCGCGTAGATCGTGCTTTGCTGACGGCACGCCTTTGCCTTGGGATCATCCTGCTTGTCCTCCTGCTCACTGCGTCCGCAGATCATGCCGTAGCGGATCTGCTGCAGGACTGTCAGCGCGGCAAACGCGGCAAACAGCAACAGGAGCAGTCGCTGAACCGTCTGCATCTTAGTGGATGAGGTTCAGGACGATTGCAATGATGACGAAAACAACGCCGACAATCGAGGTCAGACGAGCAAAGATACGGTCGGATGCGCTTGCCTTGCCGGAGCCGTAGAAGGTGTCTGCGGAGCCGGATACAGCGCCCAGACCCTGCTGTGCACCATGCTGGAGCAGAACAACAACGATCAGGAACAGGCTTGCAACGATCATGATGACCGAGAGAGCGATTTGTGCGGTAGTCATAGGTAATTTCCTCCACTGCTTTTCATTTTTCTTATCGCGCATAACGAGACTATGCGCGCAATATGCGTACATGATACTATATCATATTAAATGTACTTTTTCAAGAGGTTTTCCGTATTTTCATCCGGGAATTTGTCTCAGACAAGCGGCTGGAGAATGTTTTTCAGCGAATCGCCCATGCGGTTGGTGTGCACCTTGTGCGTATCAAGATCCACGACCGCCAGACGGATGGACGACCAGCCGTGCTTGCCGCTCTGGTATTTGCGCTCGTCGGACAGCTTTTTCAGCTTTTTGAGCACGGATTTGTCAGTCTCGCCGGCGGCAAGAATGACCGAAAGCAGCGAAAAATCGTGGTTTTCGTCCGGCTTTACCAGCTCGGCGCTGACCTGCTGCGCGTACTTCCACCAGTCATCAAGCGTTTGCTCATCGAGCGAGGGCACGGCGAACAGCAGACGGTATTCGTGTGCGTGGCTCGTGCCGCCGGTCGGCATCAGACCGAGGATTTTGCGGGGCGTGCGGGAGTTGAAAACGCTCAGCAGCGCCGCCATTCGGCCGGAAACCTGCACGTTCTGCTGGGAGCGGAAATGCGGATCCTGCCCGTTCAGCAGCTTGTCGCGCAAGGCAACAAATTCAGTAGAAAAGTCCATAAACAGCCTCGCTTTTTTACAGATCGGCGGGATAATCGCCGTTTTCCGTCATAGCTGCAACGGCAGCGCAGATAGTCGGCTTGTCCTCGCGGTAGGTGACGCCGTACCAGCGGGAATCCGTGGTGAGTACCTTTGCGGTCGCCTTTCCGTCCTTGATGAGCGCGTCCACCGCGAACGGCAGATAATACTCCGCCTTCATCGGATTGTCCGGCAGCTTGCCTGCGAAAAACTCACGAAGGCCGTCATCAAGCGAGGGCAGGAAGGAAGGGGTGAATCCCCAGAGATTGAGCGACACCGGTGTGCCGGGCGCAATCTCACCGGCGGGTGCATCGCCGTCCGCATCGTAGCGGATGACGCCGTCCGCATCGCGGTGAATGGCGGTGCGTTCAATGATATGTGCGAGCAGACCGTTTTCGTCTGCGGTGCATACGCCGCGGGAGACCGTGCCGTTTTCGGTGAGCGTGTTCTCGACCTGATAGCCGACCATGCAGTAGCGGAATTTGTCGTCATCCTGCGCGGAAGCGAGGTAATCATACATTTTGCGGAATGCATCTGCGCCGTAGAAGTCATCCGCGTTGATAACGGCGATCGGGCAGCCGGCAGTCAGCTCCTTTGCACACCACACGGCATGCGCGGTGCCGAGCGGCTTCTCACGGCCCTCCGGCGCGGTCAGGCCGTCCGGCAGATTGTCGAGCGTTTGATAAGCATAGTCCACCTGCATGAAGCGGCGCGCCTTTTTGCCGATGGCGTCCTCGAATGCCTCGTGCAGCTCGGGACGGATGATGAATACCACGCGGTCAAAGCCTGCACGGTGTGCATCGTAGATGGAATAATCGAGCAGAATCTGTCCGTTCGGACCGATCGGGTCGATCTGCTTGAGTCCGCCGTAGCGCGAGCCCATACCTGCCGCCATAATCACCAAAACCGGATTTGCCATAGTCTATATCCTCCTAAAGAACCTTATCTATTTATACAAATAAAGCATTTCATTCATGTTTTTCATACTCTCAAACGGGAATACTCCTTTATTATACAAGAGCGTATCATAAAACACAAGATGTTTGCGGTGCGGGTCTGCTTTTTTGTCGAAAAGCATGAAAATCCCAATGGGGTTCGGGTGATGATTGCAAAGTGTCGGGAAAACTGCTAAAATAAAAACGTATACGTATAGAGAATTTTATTATTAAAACCATATTGTTATAGAGAGGAATATGTTTCGATGCGCAAAACGAAGATTATCTGCACGCTTGGTCCCGCAACTGATGCTGTACTGCCCGAGATGATCAAGGCAGGCATGAATGTTGCCCGTATGAACTTCAGCCACGGCTCTCATGAGGAGCACAAGGCTCGCATGGACGCCGTTAAGGCAGCCCGCAAGGAGCTTGGCATGCCGGTCGGCATTATGCTGGATACCAAGGGTCCGGAGATCCGTACCAAGACCTATAAGGACGGCAAGATCGAGATTGTTGAGGGTCAGGAGTTTACGCTGACCACCCGCGATATCGAGGGTGACAACACCATCGTTTCCATCACCTACGAAGGCCTGCCGAACGACGTTCAGCCGGGCACCCGCATCCTGATCGACGACGGTCTGGTTGCATTCGAGGTCGAGGAGATCAAGAACGGCACCGACATTGTGTGCAAGGCGCTCAACGGCGGCCCGCTCTCCAACCGCAAGTCCATCAATGTACCGGGCATCAAGCTGAACATGAAGTTCGTTTCCGATAAGGACCGTGAGGATATTGAGTTCGGTCTGTCTCAGGACATCGACTTTATCGCTGCTTCCTTCACCCGTTCCGCACAGGACGTCCGCGACATCAAGGAGATCCTCAAGGCACACGGCAAGGAAGATGTTGAGATTATCTGCAAGATCGAGAACATGGAAGGCGTAAACAACGTACAGGAGATTCTCGACGAGGCAAACGGCATCATGGTAGCCCGCGGCGACCTTGGCGTTGAGGTTCCGTTTGAGGAGCTGCCGGAGATCCAGAAGTCCATCATCAAGACCTGCATTTCCCGCGGCAAGCGCGTTGTAACCGCTACCCAGATGCTCGAGTCCATGGCTAAGAACCCGCGCCCGACCCGTGCAGAGGTTTCCGACGTTGCAAACGCTGTTTACGACGGCACCTCCGCTATCATGCTGTCCGGTGAGACCTCTGTCGGCAAGTATCCGGTAGAGACCGTTCGCACCATGAGCCGCATCGCAGAGAACGCAGAGAAGACCATCCACTACGACCGCCGCCGTGTAACCCGTCTTGAGTTCCAGAACATGAATGTAGACGGCGACATGAAGACGCTGGCAATCTCGCACGCAACCTGCTCTACCTCCGCTGATCTGGGCGTTAAGGGCATTGTAGCGTTCACCGAGTCCGGTTCTACCGCTCGCGCTGTATCTACCTACCGTCCGGGCGCGCCGATCATCGCCGCTACCCCGAGCGAAAAGACCTTTAACCGCCTGACCATGTCCTGGGGCGTAAAGCCGATTCTGGTTGAAAAGCGCCCGCAGTCCGGCACTGAGCTGTACCATCTGTCCGAGAAGGCAGCGGTAACTGCGCTCGATCTGCGCGTTGGCGACGTTATCACCATCACCGCAGGTATGCCGGTAGGCGAGGTTTACTACACCAATACCCTGCGTGTACACGAACTGACCGAGAAGTCTTTCGAGGACTAACACTATGTCTTTCAAACGCTTGCAGCGTGCATTGTTCCGCACGATGGCCGCTGTTGTGGCGCTGGCAATCCTGTTCTGCATCGGACTGTACGGCTACCGCACGATGTTCGGCTATACCTATGACTCCTCGCTGTCCGATGAAGATCTGGCGGCGAGCGTCACAGCGGACGAAAATATTACGAATATTGCATTGTTCGGTCTGGATACCCGCGAGGGCGACAAGCAGAGCCATTCGGACTGCATGATGATCGTCACCGTGGACAACACGCGCGGCAAGATCAAGCTCATCAGCCTGATGCGCGATTCTCTGGTAGATATCGACGGCTACGGTGAGGACAAGCTGAATGCGGCGTATTTCCGCGGCGGTCCCAGTCTGGCTATCCGCACCATCAACGAGAATTTCGGCACGGATATCAAGGATTACGTTGCCGTAGACTTCGAGCAGCTGGTGCAGATCGTAGACGCGATCGGCGGCGTGGACATCGACGTGCAGAACGATAACGAGCTGAAGGAGCTCAATCGTGTCATCAAGGACTACGGCGCAGAGCGGGGCAAGGAGTTCTCCGGCGTGGAGAAGACCGGCCTGCAGACGCTGGACGGCGTGCAGGCGCTGTGCTACGGCCGTATCCGCAAGGGCGATACCGGCGATGACTGGGCACGCGTGGAGCGTCAGAGCGTTGTGCTGAACGCCATCTTCACCAAGCTGCAGAGCGCAAGCGCCACCGAGATGATCGGCAGCATGCGCAAGCTGGTTCCGTATGTTACGACCTCGCTTTCGCCGACTGATATGGCATCGCTGATCGTCGGCGCGGTCAAGAACGGCATTCCGACACTTGAGCACACCCGTGTTCCGGTGGATGGCGAGTGGAGCTATTCTGGTAATTCCAGCGAGTTTATCACCTACGATCTGGACGTTGCAGCCGACCATATCCACGCATACATCTATGATGACGCGGATATCGGCAGCGGCACGACCGATGATGATACCGGCACGGACAGCAAGTCCGATACGGATACCGGGACGGATACGACCGATTCGTCCAAGAGCACGGATACCAAGTCGAATACCACTGCGGTGGACCCGGAATCCCTTGTGGAGGAAGGCGGCTGGTACGATTCCGACACCGGTGACTATTATGATTGCGATGGTGACCGATACAGTCTGGACGAAAACGGGAATAAGGTGTATTATTAAACTTGTGATCGTTAGAGAACGAAGCAGGGGACATGACGACGATCATGTCCCCTGTTCTTATATGGGAATAAGTGCTATAAGAAATAGAGAGAAAGAGTACAAACAGAAAGCAGGTAAAAACCGATGTATGTAAAACGAATTCTCCCGAACGGTGTGCGTCTGATTACCGAACGGATCGACAACATGCGCACGGTGTCGGTCGGCATCTGGGTCGGCAACGGCAGCCGATACGAACCAGCAGAGCTCGGCGGCGTATCGCATTTCATCGAGCACATGATCTTCAAGGGCACGGAAAAACGCTCTGCCCGCCATATTGCAATCGCAATCGATGCATTGGGCGGGCAGGCGAATGCATTCACAGATAAGGAATGCACATGCTACTATATGAAGGTTCTGGACAGCCGGCTGAAAAACGCGGTGGCTCTGCTGGCGGATATGTTCCTGCATTCCCGCTTTGCACAGGAGGATCTGGAGCTGGAGCGCGGTGTCGTTCTCGAGGAGATCGACATGTACGAGGACTCTCCGGAGGATGTTGCCATCGACAAGCTGTTCGAGAGCTGTTACGACGGTTCGGCACTCGGCCGCCCGATTCTCGGCACGGCGGAAACGCTCGAGCCGATGACCTCGGAAACACTGCACAAGTATATGCGCGAATATTACCGCCCGCAGGATACAGTTGTTGCGGTTTCCGGCCACTTTACCGATGAGGATCTCGACTTTATCGAGGAGCTGTTCTCCGAGATGCAGGGCGAGGGCAAAAACGTTATCACACCGGCAGCCTACCAGCCGAGCCTGTTCCTGAAGGATAAGGAGATCGAGCAGAACCACCTGTGCCTGTCCTTCCCGGGCGTATCGCTTGTCAGCGAGGACCGCTTTGCAATGAACCTGCTTAGCTCCATTCTCGGCGGCGGCATGTCGTCCCGCCTGTTCCAGAGCGTGCGCGAGCAGAACGGTCTGTGCTACTCGGTGTACACGTTTACCACACCGCATCTGGATACCGGTCTGCTGTCCATCTACACCGGTCTGGGACAGGAAACCGAGCGCAAGGCGCTCGATCTCATTCTGCGTGAACTCGATGAATTCTGTCAGAACGGACCGGCGCCGGACGAACTGTCTCGCTGCCGTGAGCAGGCCAAGACCACGCTGCTGATGGGGCTGGAGAATACAGGAAACCGCATGATGACCATCGGCCGCAGTGAGCTGCTGCGCGGCGAGGTATCCAAGATCGAGGAAGTGCTCGATTCCTACGACCGCGTGACCGCAGATGATATCCTGAACCTTGCCCGCCGTGTGTTCGACCGCTCGAAGGCTTCTCTGGCCGTTGTCGGACAGCCGGACAGCGAGGATACATACCGCGAACTGCTTCGTTAAATCAGCCCTGCACTTGCTTGCAGAGGTAGGTAATCACATCCCGACGGGTGACAATACCGCAGAAGATACCGCGTCCGTCCACTACAGGTACAAAATTCTGCGCTGTGACCAGATCGACCATATCCTCCATGCGTGCATCAATGCTTACCGAGCGGTGGTGTACCCGCAGCTCAACCTGACCGACGGTCAGCTGTTCAAGGGTTTCCTTCGGGTAATGCAGCACCAGCCGCAGAAAATCACCTTCGGTGATCGTTCCGGCGTATTTACCCTTGGCATCTACCACAGGAATCGCTGTGAAGCCGCTGTGGAGCATGTCGTCAATGGCCTTCTGCACCGGGCAGCTTTCGGTTAAGTAGGAAACCTCTACCTTGGGTTTCAGGAAGAACGAAATATTCATAGTATCGCTCCTTAAAAATTGTAATATAAATCGTAGTAGAGCAGCACCGTGAAGCTGATTCACCGGTGCTGCTTTTGTTACCTCTATTGTACGATAGACAGGAGCGGCGGTCAACTGAAATTTGACATTCCTTACAGATTGTTAACAAATTGCAAAGTTGATATTGTAAAAAATGACGGATAGATAATTCTTATCGTAAGAAATTTAAACGGTATACTTGACTTGAACTCTTTTAACTGCTAAAATGATGAAGTAACAGAAGTGCAAAAGTTCTGTGAAAAGTAAAATTTGAACAAAGAAGGGTTTCCCATGAAGAAGAGATTACTCGCAGCGCTGATGGCTGGCGCCATGGCACTCACGATGACTGCCTGCGGCGGCAGCAGCCCCGGGCGCGGAGGCAAGAAACAGAGCCGCG
>OBXA01000476.1_pt1 | contig 31671 bp, 31 predicted proteins | sample 1538121 | NCBI WGS metagenome assembly OBXA01 (sample SAMEA2580133, study PRJEB22360) | human gut metagenome | biome: human gut; feature: human-associated habitat; material: faeces | place: Denmark | collected 2008/2010 | reverse complement strand
GTGCCGTATTGTCTCAGGAACAGGACGGCATTAAATCGCACACCCACAGCGCCAGTGCATCCAGTACGGATTTGGGGACGAAAACCACATCGTCGTTTGATTACGGTACTAAAACGACCAGTTCATTTGATTACGGCACAAAAACCACAAATAGCGCAGGAGCTCATTCACACAATATACCTGTTGGTCACACTGGCGCGGGGAATGGTGTATCAGCCGGTTATAACGCTGCGTTAGGTACTGGTACCACGTCGAGCGCAGGAGGGCATGCTCACAATGTATATATCGGTGCCCATAACCACACTATCGGCATTGGTGCTCATGCCCATTCTGTCATTATTGGTCCCCACGGACACACCATCACCGTTAATGCTACGGGGAACGCAGAAAACACCGTAAAAAACATCGCATTTAACTATATTGTGAGGCTTGCATAATGACATTCAGAATGAGTGAACAATCACGGACCATAAAAATTTATAATCTACTGACCGGAACCAATGAGTTTATTGGTGAAGGTGATGCATACATTCCACCTCATACAGGTCTGCCTGCAAACAGTACCGATATTGCACCACCAGATATTCCGGCTGGCTTCGTGGCTGTTTTCAACAGTGATGAGGCATCGTGGCATCTCGTTGAAGACCATCGGGGTAAAACGGTTTATGACGTAGCGTCAGGGGACGCGTTATTTATTTCTGAACTCGGTCCGTTACCGGAAAATGTTACCTGGTTATCGCCGGAAGGGGAGTTTCAGAAGTGGAACGGCACAGCCTGGGTGAAAGATGCAGAAGCAGAAAAACTGTTCCGGATCCGAGAGGCGGAAGAAACAAAAAACAGCCTGATGCAGGTAGCCAGTGAGCATATTGCGCCACTTCAGGATGCCGTAGATTTGGATATTGCGACGGAGGAAGAGGCATCGTTACTGGCTGCATGGAAGACATATCGGGTATTGTTGAATCGTGTTGATACAACAGTAGCAGCGGATGTTGAGTGGCCAGTCGCCCCACAATAAAAAGAAAAAGCCATCGACAGAAATATCGATGGCTTTATGTACTCTATTTATACAATACAACACCACTCTTTTTAGTTATATATGTGCAGTTTGATGGTATATCTTTATTTATAAAAGACATTGCACCTATTTTTACATTATCCCCAATTTTACGTGATAATCCAATGATGCAACAATTAGCTCCGATATCAACGTTACTACCAATTTTCACTCTTGAACCAGGCATGTCACCATCTATCTGCCCAATGGTAGTATTCTGTCGTAATACCAGATTTTCACCCGCATCAACAGCAAAATGAACAACAATTCCAGCATGATGGGGAATTGTTAACCCTTTTCCAATATTTGCTCCTAATCCTATTTCACAACCAAATTTGTTAATTATTTTACTGTTTAACTTTTTGGCTGCTTTCTTATGTAATTTATTACCATTAATATACATTTCGTTAGCCAACCGCCACCAGAAAAGGAAATTCCGGTTACGCTGCTTTTTCTCTCTTAAAAGCCTCCAGATATCCATACGTTTCCGCCGAATTACTTCATGTTTCCAGAAGTTTTTTAAATTAGTAGAGTTCCCAAATAAAACAAAGTGAATTGCCATTAAGTAGGACAGCACGAAAATCTCCTTAATTATTATTTCAGACCACACATGTTATAAGGTTAAGAGATTATAAAATCCTGTTATTTGTTATTCAAAAACAATTTTCTGAGAAGGACATACAACAGCAAGTCGCCAGTCACCTTCATCAGGAAATTGGCGACATACGTTAAATCAGAGCAGCCCCTTAACTGAGCTGGCCGCGCTGTTAAGGGATGATGTCACCTTATCTTTGAAGCCGGACAACATATCGCTGAACGATGAGGATTGCAGGCGCTCCCGCAAATCCTCATCACAGCGTTCAAGAGTCAGTGAAAATTCTATCTTTTTCGCCTTACCGTAGCGATCAAACTCGGAGCGGGTCGTATTCGTTTCAGTCAGTACATACATGCCGTAAATCTGCCCGACGCCATCAATCAGAGGCCAGGGGCATCCTGTATATGCCTGCGTGGTCAACAACGACAGCGACACTTCGCCACCTGTAATCTCAGGATAAAGAACACCCGAAAGAACGATGCGATCATCACCTGCACCGATATACTGCCAGCTTGCCGAACGGTTAACGCGTTCATTTTTCACATGTCGCCAGCTTTTGTTTTGCTGTAACTGCTGATGCGGCAACGTGCGCAACTCAAAAACAAACATGCCGTAGATCATCATCATGGCCATGACTCCTCAATCTTTATCGTAAAAACTGCCACGTCCGGCACGGTCGCGTCGTTCCAATTCTGCCCTGACCATTTCACCGACCAGTTTCGCCAGTTCGCGGGGATTCTGCGTAACAACGTTATGCAGATGAACATGAATTTCACCGCCAAATCCGGAGGCAACAGGCTCCCGGTTACGGGAAGTTACAGGAACTGATGCCACTGGAGATCGTATGGCCTCCGCCACCGGGCGGGAGCTGGCCGCAACAACAGGGACCAGCGCCGGAGGCAGCGGAGCCGGGACCACGGGTGTGATATTAATTGCGGGGGCAGGCTTACTGACCTGCGCAATCTTCCGCTCCTGCCACTCCCCACGAACAGCAAGTGCGCGGGGCAGGTTTTTAAAGACAATATCGCCGGGGCCAATGCGTTTTTTCGTCTCCTCAACCAGCTTACCTGTGTTATCAGCAATTTTGCTGAGTCTGCGCAGCGTACCGGTATTGCTGTCTGTGAGCGGTTTATTGTCTTTGGAGTTATCACCTCCGGTGCCATTGCCATTTTCCACAGGCTTCGGCGGATTGATTTTCGCCAGGTCCCCCTGAAGTAAGGCAACCTTGTCCTGAAGAATGGCCGCACGCTGTGCGTCTTCGATTTTCTTGCGCGCCCTTTCCGCTTCATCCGGAAGGACGCCAAGTTTTTCAAGTATCCACGCCAGCGTATCCAGTAGCATTTTTGCAGGTGTCAGAACAAGTTGTAACGCACCGCCAAGAACGTTACCGAATATCTCGCCAGCACTGGTACATTTATCCAGCGTTTCCTTGCTGGACTCCATCGGTGACAACAGCGATTTAAACCAGTTAAACACCTGGCTGATCCCGCTTCCGATTGCGTCAAAAACAGGACCAAACCGTTCAAAGGTTTCGCGCAACGGGGTCAGCCTTTCCATAATCCCGCTGAACACCCCGGCAAAAAATGCCCTGATGGGATCCCAGTATTTCCAGATGAGAACGGCAGCTCCGGCAAGCGCAGCCACGATAAGACCGACCGGACTGAACAACGCCCCGATAGCGCCCCCCAGTAACGAAACGGAACCCGTCACCATTCCCCATAGTGCTGGCAGGAGGCTGACAGCATTCATTGAACCGGTCAGGAGGAAAAAGCCAAGACGCAGTTTTGCCAGCGGGCCAGCAAGCACACCAATAGCCAGCGACAACGAGCCAACCGTTGCAGTCATTGCCAGCAACGCACCGCCTGCTATCAGTAGCTGGCGCGTCAGTACCGGATGAGCCTGCGCCAGCGAGGTGATTTTTTCAAGCACCCGCGTGAGCCACTGCGTGACAGAACGCAGCGGACCGTCAACCAGATCACTGATGCGAATACGAAGACCTTCCCATGCGCTGTCGAGATTTTTCAGGTCCCCATCAAGATTATCGGCCATTACTTTTGCAACGCGATCGGCCTCTCCCCTTGCCCCCTGCAATTCTCTGGTCAGTTTTTGCAGCTCTCCTGAACCAGCCGCCGCAACAAGCGTCTGCAAACCAACGAACGCCTCTTCTCCGGCGATGTCCTTGAAGAAGGAGACCTGGTCCACCTGTCCGTATTTTTGTGTCGCCTTATAGAGATCAAGCAGCACATCCTCCATCGGGCGCATTTTGCCTCTGGCGTCAGCAACTGACACCCCCAGCTCTTTCAGCGCATCAGCCGCAGCTTTTGGCGGTGATGCAAGGCGGGACAGACTTGCGCGCATGGCCGTACCAGCATCGCTTCCACGAAGACCATTATTGGCAAGCATCCCGGCCATGGCTGCCGCTTCTTCAAGACTGATACCAAGTTTTGCGGCAACCGGACCGGTATACTTCATGGTTTCGCCCAGCGCGCGTAAATCAGTATTGGTCCGGGTGAATGCCGCTGTCAGCGTATCGCCAACCCGGTCCATTTGATCGGCTGTCAGGTTGAACTGTGTGAGGATATTGGAGCCTATATCCGCCGTCTCGCCGAGTTCGACGCCACCTGCCAGCGCCATATTAAGAACACCGGGCAATGCGGCCTGAATGGCCTGCGGAGTAAAACCAGCCATTGCCAGAAAGCTCTGCCCACTGGCGGCATCACTCGCAGTAAACTGTGTTTCAGAACCAAGTTTTAACGCCTGCTCACGCAGCGCCTTAAACTGCGGGCTGTTTTTGTCGATTCGCGTCAGTGCCTGAACGCGGGACATCTCTTTGCCGAACCCGATCGCAGGCTGCAAAAAACGTCCGGCAGCATAGCCGCCAGCCGCTGCAGCACCAATTGCCAGCGCACCACCTGTTTTCAGTTTTCCCGCGGTTTCCTGCGCGCGCGAATACCGCTCACGCGCCCGCGTTACACGCGCAAGCGCCTGCCGTTCGCGTTCAAGTTGGTTGTTGTACTGTTCGGTGCGTCTGATGGCCTGCTGGATGGTGTTATCGCTGCCTGTCAGGGAAATGCCGTGGCGTTTCAGCTCTCCGCCAAGTTCCCGCATTTTCTGAATTTCCCGTGTGCGCGATTCATTCAGGCGTTCAAGCCGGGTGCTTAACTGCTGCATCAGCTTTTGTTGTTTTTCGCTGAGAACTGTACCCGTGCGTTGTAACTGATTAAGTGCGTTAAGCTGGCGTCGTGCTTTCACGATGCCAGCATCCGCTTTACTGACAGCGTCGCGGGCGCGCTCAAATGAACGCGCCTGACGCTCGAGATTTTTGATCGCCCCCTGCGTTCGCTGAATGGAGTCACCAAACTGCCCCATCAGGCGGCGGGCGTTTTCGGCAGGCCGGGTCAGCCTGTCAACGGCGCTGAAAGCGACCCGGATGTCAAGAGTCTTCATTATCTGCATTCCCGCTGCGAAGTGCCGCCCGCTCACGCCAGCTAACCACTTCGCCGGGCGTCATCATGAAGATTTCGGCGGGCGACCAGTTAAAAATGGCGGCAATATCCGCCACCAGATCTTCGATGTGCTCAAAGCACACCAGGGTGATTACGCTGCCGTCTCCTGCACGCTCTTCGCGCCAGAGTCTGGCTCGCTCATGAATAAAATCGCGTGACGACATTTTTTTAATCATCACTTCATCCAGTCGTGGCGAGGTCACGCGAGGCAACAGCGTGAACATGGTATCCGCTTTCAGATTCAGCACATCAGACAGCGACAGACCACGCAGGGATCCCGCCTGCTCAATAGCCCCGGTGATCTCCACATATGTGATTTTTTCGGCACCACGCTCAATTGGCCGGGAAAGTTTTACACCACGTTCGACAGCCATATCCTCACCTGCCGTCACATCATCCGCTACGGTGTTATTCCGGGTTTCAGTATCGATATCTTTCATCAGTTGTCTCCTTTTCAGTCAGAGGCGACGCACTGCGCCGCCTGCATATTACTTATCAGCCAAGCCCAAGCGCGGAACGAATGCGGTCAGGCACAATGTCCTTGCCGTCCTTCCGGTAGATGTGGTTCAACAGGTCGATTTCCCACAGCGGGCGATCGTTAACGCTAAGCTTGTAGTAGGTGTTTTTGACAGCGTAAGTGTGTGATGTGGCTTCGCCCTGTTTGGCCTCCCCCATATCAATTTCCGTCACACGCCCGCGCATCTCGATTTCATACAGATCGCTTTCTGCATCGGTGTAATATTCACCCGCAAAACGCAGCAGCGTGCCGTCAATCGTGCCGCCATACTTAAGGAACAGTGCACGAACAGCTCCCCCCATGACAAAGCTCGCATCAAGCGCGGAGTCGTCCAGACCGAGATCAATACTTACTGCCCCCATCATGCCACCACCACGATAGCTGTCGGTTTTGCGCGTCAGTTTGGGCGGCGTGACGGATGTCACTTTACCCACTTCGTTTTCACCATCCACAAACAGCGTAAAAAAGCGAAGATGTTTTGGTACAGCCATCAGGCACCTCCCAGCACCGCAAATGCGGGACCAAAGAATTCATCAGTAAACGTCTGGTAAAGCTCCATGTCTTCCAGCGGGGGAACGGGCGTATATTTGTAGCGAATACGCACACGCCCCTGACGTAAATCCGTGGTGCCGTTATCCACCACGTCATACCAGCACTCCGCGCCAATCAGTTTCCCGGCAGTAACCAGCGAATCCAGTTTTGCCCTGATGGCGCTGATAACATCCTTCACGTTCGCAGGCGTCAGTGGACTGTCGATGGTTTCAAACTGCGCTTCCGCAATTGAATCAGCCAGCACCTGTGCGGTTCGGGTATACACCTCAAAGATGTAGGCGTTCGTTTCCGGTGTGCGGTTGCCCCAGAAGCGGAACCCGTTGCGACGAATAATGGTCGTGATTTCTTTGTTGTTGAGGCTGTTGGCATCACTGTCTTCGGCCTGTAATGACCAGAACACATGCCTCGACATCCCCAGCACATTTTTAACCGGAACGTTGGACAGTGATTTGTGCCACCCCTGCTCATGGTCAATGTACGCACGAAGGCCGCACGCATAGGCAGGCGCGGGGAACGTTTCGTTTTTGCCACTTTTCGGGTTGTAGGCGATGAAGTCCGGCCATAAGAGCATCACCTCACGTTCGTTGAATTTCTGGCGGTAGGTAATCGCCTCAGCCATCGTGTTACAGCCGTGACATGAGGCATACACAAACGCGCGCAGTTTACCTGCAATCACGCACAGGGATTTTGTTACAGCCTCCGTGTCCAGCTCCGGCGCAGCCAGAATACGCGGACGGTATCCGATGCTTTCATCCTGCTCTGCAACAAGCAGCGCATACATCCCCGTATAGCTGCCGTCATCCTCAGAACCACCGATAACCAGTTGATCCTGCGTCTTTCCGTCTTCTTCTTTGTGTTCAGCCACGCGAACGACGATCACCTTTGTGCTCACCTGGTCTGCGATGGCCTTAAGCGCACGATAAAGCGTCCCCGTTGTTCCGCATTTTCCCAGCACGTCATTGACGCGGGTCAGCAGTGTGGGCTTGTTCAGCGGGAACAGCTTCGCGTCCGCATCATCCGCCGTTGCCACGATACCGATAACGCTGGAATCAACATCGTTAATCGCTGTTACCAGGTCGGTATTTTCCGTAACACGGGCACCATGAAAACGAGTTTCACTCATAGCTTCAGCCCCTTGTATCCGTTAAATGATTCGGCAACAATCATCACCCACCACGCGCGTAATCTCACCCCTGCGCTATTCTCCCGCCACGGCGACAACAAAAAGCAGTAACCCCCTCCGCACGCACATGCGACCATGCCGTACAGGGAGGGAACAGATGACCGACACCACCATGCAATTGCTCAGTCAGGGCACAGACCCCGTGAAAATGCCGGATTTTGATATTCTCGCCGAGGGTAAAACGCTGTCCGGCGTGGCAGAACGCCTGATGAGCCTGTCACTGACCGACAACCGGGGATTTGAGGCGGACCAGCTCACCATCACGCTGGATGATGCCGATGGCCAGTTGCAGCTACCGCCACGGGGCGCGCGCCTGACGGTTCTCATTGGCTGGAAAGGGGAACCGCTGACAGAAAAAGGCACTTACATTGTTGATGAAATCGCTCACGAAGGACCGCCGGACAGGCTGACTGTTTCAGCCAGAAGCGCAGATTTTCGGGATGAATTTAATGTTAAACGTGAGGCGTCCTGGCATGATGTGACCGTTGAACGTGTGGTATCCGCCATCGCTCATCGGTACGGCCTGAAACCGCAAATCAGCGAAATGCTGATGGATATCGAAATCGACCACGCCGACCAGACTGAAGAAAGCGACATGTCCTTCCTTACGCGCATGGCGGAAATGCTGGGCGCAATCACCACGGTAAAAAGCGGTAATCTGTTATTCATCATGCCCGGCGGTGGCGTGAACGCACAGGGCCAGCCGTTGCCATCGTTCGCCATCACACGCAGCAGCGGCGATCGCCATCAGTTCCGCATTGCTGACCGCGAGGCGTATACGGGGGTACGCGCTTACTGGCTTGATCTTAATTACGGGAAAAAGAAAAAAGTCAGCGTGAAACGCCGCAAACCGCCAAAACCCAAAAAGGAGAAAAGCAGCAGCCGTGAAGGTGATTATATGGAAGGCGCGGAAGGCAATGTGTTTGTGTTACGCAAGACTTATCAGAACGAGCAGGCAGCAAGACGCGCAGCGGCGGCAAAGTGGCAGCAGCTACAACGCGGAGCCGCATCATTCTCCATCACACTGGCACGCGGACGCGCAGAACTCTACCCCGAAATGCATGGCACGGTAACAGGATTTAAAAGCGAGATTGATAATCAGGACTGGATTATTGCAAAATCCGAGCACACCATTGATAACAGCGGCTTTACCACGCAGCTTGAGCTTGAAGCAAAAATTCCGGAATGGATAGCAGAAACAGAATGAGTAAATTAGATGCATTAGCTCAGTCATGAGTTTACTGATTACGTACGGCACAGAAGCAAACCTGATAGTTTGCTCTGTGCCAGAAACGGACATTGCCGACATCATAATCGACACAAATTACATTAATCACCTATGTGATTACGTTCTATATATCTTACAATCTTCTCTAAAGATTCAACCCCCCACCTCTGCATAGCATGCGGGGATTCTGTATATTCATAATCTTCTATGGTGAGATCCCATGTACTTTTCTTGAATTCACACTGATATAATCGCACAGTCTTGTTTAAAACCAACCCTTCTAACACACTGCTTTTCTTAATGATTTTGTCAATGTCTTTATTGTTAATCCCAATGTAGATAGCTGTTACCGAACTTAAATCAGTTATCTTGTCAATTAAAATATTTTCTTGCTTTTGTAATAGCCCCACTCGCTTTATTATTCTAACTTCTTCTTCATATTTCCAATGCAATGATTTAGTAAGCAATAATTTACTAATTACATCAGCGCTATAAATGTTTTCTTGACTGATTTTTAGTTTGCTTTTTATTCGACTCTCTAAATAATTAATGTCACCTTTCTGTGCCGTAATTAGGCATTTTTCTTCATCATCAAACCCTGCCCTTTCTGTGTCAATTGCTACAACAAACCCCTGATGTTTATCAGCATAATGTGACCACATCAGTACATTGAGAGGATTTTTAGAAAGGCATAAGCAGGCAACATTTTGATTGATCTCCCCCCTCATAGCTAATGGTTCAAGCGATTCACCATCTAATGAAAGTTCATAGCCATAGCTTTCAAAAGGATCATTAAACTCACTATATGGAGTGAATTTTATAGAGATGTAACCATCTTTAAAAAATCGTTCCAATGATGTCTTATCTATATATTTATACAGAATCATAATATATTCAGAATTAATTATAGGTGTTATCAGTATACAGTACTTCAACAAGTAGATGTAAAGATCCCATTTAAACATTCCTCCTCAATACGCGGATTAAACAAATTAAAGCATCTTACTCAAAATGGACCATCAGTTGGATTTAGAGCCAACACAACCTAGAATAGCGGCAGCACCACGTTAAGGGAGGTCGCTATGTTCCGTTGTCCGCTTTGTGGCGCATCTGCCCGTATCCGCACCAGTCGTCCGGAAAATGATTCAAACACCGTGCGACAAAAGTATTACCAGTGCAACAACCTGGAATGCGGCGTATGCTTCTCAACACTGGAAGCTTTCCATAAATTCACATCGAAGCACGCCTCCGGCGTTCACTCTTCAGAAGGTATCCCGTGGCATGAGCTGCCAGCTTCGCACAGGGGAAACAATCAGATGAGTTTGCCTTTACCTCAGAATTAACAGGCAGAATTGCCGGAGTAACAAAAAAGCGATAGATTACGCGCGGGTGCCTTTCGGCTGATGGTCGGAGGGAATACCCGAAGGCCAGATGTGGAAAGGCCCCGGAAAACATCTCTGTTTAACCGAGGCCCTAACCGCATTACCTTGACAAGTGAAAGGTTAGCGCCTCTCCGGAAAAGGAGCAAGTGCTATGTCGCAAAAATCGCTTACGGCCATCACGTTCTGCGTGACGGCAATCCTCATCATCTGGATGCTGCACGGTTCGCTGTGCGAAATACGGATGAGCTTCTGGGGAGCGGAGTTTGCGGCGTTCTTACAGTGTAAGCAGTAAGGAAACCGCGACGGGGGAGCAATCCCCCGTCAATCGGTTGCCAGGGTAAGGTCGATAAGGCACCCTATCTCACAGACATGAACAACAAACCCGCAGCGTAAAAACTGCGGGTTTTCTTTTTGGTGCCCTCACCGACTTGAAACAGTGATCAGACTATAAGACAAAGCCCACAATGTAGCGGGCTTACTCCCCTCTCCCTCCACCGAATGTGGACACATAGTGGAACAAAGAGAGATAAAATATTATAAATCAATCGGTTATTGAAAGAAAAAAGGCCGCAGAGCGGCCTTTTTAGTTAGATCAGATTACTCGTCTTTGGGCGAAGCGTTTTCGACCCGGCTTTTTAACTTCTGCCCGGGTCTGAAGGTCACCACGCGCCGTGCTGTAATGGGAATATCCTCGCCCGTTTTCGGGTTACGTCCCGGGCGTTGATTCTTATCACGCAGATCGAAGTTACCAAAACCAGAGAGTTTCACCTGTTCGCCGTTTTCCAGAGCGCGACGGATCTCTTCGAAAAACAGTTCAACCAGTTCTTTGGCATCCCGCTTGCTAAGCCCAAGCTTATCAAACAGATATTCTGACATTTCAGCTTTTGTAAGCGCCATAGGTTCAATCCCTCAATGATGCCTGGAATCGCTCTTTTAATGCCTCTACACATTTGGCGACGGTAGCGGCAATCTCCTCTTCTTCGAGTGTACGGCTGGTATCTTGCAGGATCAGGCTTATGGCGAGGCTCTTATACCCCTCCGCAACACCCTTACCGCGGTACACGTCAAATAAGTTTACGCCAACTACCTGATTTACGCCAACTTTCTTACATTCGGATAAAATATCCGCTGCGGGAACGTTTTCTGCGACCACCACCGCGATGTCACGACGGTTCGCCGGGAAGCGAGAAATCTCGCGCGCCTGAGGCACCACGCGGTCTGCGAGCTTGTTCCACTCCAGTTCGAACACCAGAGTGCGACCGTTAAGATCCAGTTTACGTTCCAGTTCAGGATGAACAACCCCAACAAAACCAATACGTTCACCTTTCAGATAAATCGCTGCGGATTGCCCCGGATGCAGTGCCGGATTCGCTTCTGCACGGAACTCAACCTCATTCAGTTTACCGGTCAGGTCGAGAACGGATTCAAGATCGCCTTTCAAATCATAGAAATCAACGGTCTCTTTTGCCAGGTTCCAGTGCTCTTCGTAACGGTTACCGCAAATCACACCGGCTAACATCAGATCCTGACGAATGCCCAACGGTGCCTGAGTATCTGGTACGAAACGCAGACCGCTTTCGAAAATGCGCACACGGTTCTGCTGACGGTTCTGGTTGTACACCACGGTTGCCAGCAGGCCGGTCCACAGAGAAAGACGCATTGCTGACATTTCAACAGAGATCGGGCTTGGCAGCAGTAAGGCTTCAACGCCTGGATGGATCATCTGCTGCACTTTCGGATCAACGAAGCTGTAGGTGATCACTTCCTGATAGCCTTTGTCGTTGAGCAGCGTTTTCACGCGCTTGAGCGACAGGTCAGCTTCACGGTGAGTACCCATAATCAGGCTTGCCTGTACCGGCTCATCCGGGATGTTGTTGTAGCCGTAAACACGCGCGACTTCTTCGACCAGATCTTCTTCAATCTCCATATCGAAACGCCAGCTCGGCGCAACTGCCTGCCACTCGTCTTTGCCTTCGGTCACTTCGCAGCCGAGACGACGCAGAATGTCAGTTACCTGCTCATCCGCAATATGATGGCCGATCAGGCGATCCAGTTTGCTACGACGTAAAGTGATGGTTGCACGCTTCGGCAGCGTTGCTTCGTTGGTGATATCAATTACCGGACCAGCCTCACCACCGCAGATGTCGATCAGCAGACGGGTCGCACGTTCCATCGCTTTGTGCTGCAGTGCCGGATCAACGCCACGCTCATAACGGTGAGACGCATCAGTATGCAGGCCATGACGACGAGCACGACCGGTGATAGACAGCGGGCTGAAGAAAGCGCATTCCAGCAAGACGTTTTGCGTTTCGTCATTCACGCCAGAGTGTTCGCCACCAAAGATGCCGCCCATCGCCAGCGCCTTGTTGTGGTCGGCGATGACCAGAGTGTCAGCATTCAGCTTCGCTTCAGTGCCATCAAGCAGTACCAACGTTTCGCCCTCTTTCGCCATCCGCACCACAATGCCGCCTTCAATGCGATCTTTATCGAAAGCGTGCATCGGCTGGCCCAGTTCGAGCAGTACATAGTTGGTGACGTCAACAACTGCATCGATAGAACGGATCCCGCAACGACGCAGTTTTTCTTTCATCCACAGCGGAGTTGGCGCTTTAACGTTAATGCCTTTTACCACACGGCCAAGATAACGCGGGCAGGCTTCCGGCGCTTCGACTGTAATCGGCAGCGTGTCGTCGATGGTCGCACCAACCGGAACGATTTCCGGTTCAACCAGCGGCAGCTGATTCAGCACGGCAACGTCACGCGCAACACCAATGATACCTAAACAGTCGGCACGGTTTGGCGTCACGCTGATTTCGATGGTGTTGTCATCAAGTTTCAGGTATTCACGGATGTCGGTGCCAATCGGCGCATCCGCAGGCAGCTCGATAATGCCGCTATGATCGTCAGAAATTCCCAGCTCAGAAAAGGAGCACAGCATCCCTTCAGACGGTTCACCACGCAGTTTCGCCGCTTTAATTTTGAAATCACCCGGCAGAACAGCACCAATGGTAGCTACCGCCACACGCAGGCCCTGACGGCAGTTTGGCGCACCGCAGACGATGTCCAGCAGGCGATCGCCGCCAACATTCACTTTTGTCACACGCAGTTTGTCAGCGTTCGGATGCTGCGCACACTCAACCACTTCACCAACGACCACGCCGTGGAAGCTACCGGCAACCGGTTCTACACCGTCAACTTCCAGGCCCGCCATAGTGATTTGATTCGCCAGCGCATCGCTATCAATCGCCGGGTTCACCCATTCGCGTAACCACAGTTCACTGAATTTCATAATCTATTCCTGCCTTATTTAAACTGTTTGAGGAAACGCAGATCATTTTCGAAGAATGAACGCAGGTCGGTGACGCCGTAACGCAACATAGTCAGACGCTCCATCCCCATCCCGAAGGCGAAACCAGAGTAAACTTCCGGGTCGATGCCAACGTTACGCAGCACGTTCGGATGCACCATCCCGCAACCCAGCACTTCCAGCCATTTACCGTTTTTACCCATGACGTCAACTTCTGCAGAAGGCTCGGTGAACGGGAAGTAGGAAGGACGGAAGCGAATCTGCAAATCTTCCTCAAAGAAGTTACGCAGGAAATCGTGCAGAGTGCCTTTCAGGTTGGTAAAGCTGATGTTGGTATCAACAATCAGACCTTCCATCTGATGGAACATCGGCGTGTGAGTCTGGTCGTAGTCGTTACGATAAACGCGGCCAGGCGCAATGATACGAATCGGTGGCTGCTGGGCTTTCATGGTGCGGATCTGTACGCCAGAGGTCTGGGTACGCAGCAGGCGGGTAGTGTCAAACCAGAAAGTGTCGTGGTCAGCGCGCGCCGGGTGGTGACCAGGAATGTTCAGAGCATCGAAGTTATGATAATCGTCTTCGATTTCCGGCCCGGTTGCCACGGTAAAGCCAAGCTCACCGAAGAAACTTTCGATACGGTCGATAGTACGGGTAACCGGATGCAGACCGCCGTTTTCAATGCGACGACCTGGCAGAGAGACATCAATCGTTTCCGCCGCCAGACGCGCATTCAGTGCAGCGCTTTCCAGTTCCGCTTTACGCGCATTCAGCGCCTGCTGAACCTGCTCTTTCGCTTCGTTGATAACCGCACCAGCTGCCGGACGCTCTTCTGGCGGCAGCTCACGCAGGGTCGTCATCTGAAGGGTTAAGTGCCCTTTTTTACCCAAATATTCGACGCGCACATTATCTAACGCGGCAACATCTGACGCCTGGCTAATGGCCGCCTTCGCACTGGCAACCAGTTCTGCGAGATGTGACATGGTTTTCCTCATTGTGTCAGTGGTGACACTGGTTCGTTGGACTTAGAGCCTATCCCATCAGGCTATTTTACTTGCCATTTTGGTCCCGGGCAGTGCTCGAAATTCTCACGTACTTAAATACGCTCCGGTTTCTCCGCGCTGGCCGTGTCCAGACTGGCTGCGACAATTACACCTGATGAGACAGGCTTTTTATTTTTCAAAACGCGCATACAAAAAAAGCCTCCACTGGGAGGCTTTCAGGCGCTGTTTTCCGTTTCTCTTCTCACGCGCTAGCCTCCTGGATTCAGGTGCTAAAGTAAAAAAAGAAGCGGAAAATAGCAGCATTCATTGCTTGCGTTACCTTTTGGTACTCTTCAAAAGACCTTTATTGAAAAGGCTACGGCGATAAAAGTCAATGTTTTGATGGCGTTGAAACGAAAAGAGGGAGACTAGCTCCCTCTTTCAACTGGCTTATGCCAGAGCTGCTTTCGCTTTTTCAACCAGAGCGGTGAACGCTACTTTGTCGAATACTGCGATATCAGCCAGGATCTTACGGTCGATTTCAACAGAGGCTTTTTTCAGGCCATTGATGAATTTGCTGTAAGAAATACCGTTCTGACGTGCTGCTGCGTTGATACGCGCAATCCACAGTTGACGGAACTGACGCTTACGTTGACGACGGTCACGGTAAGCATACTGACCAGCTTTGATAACAGCCTGGAAGGCAACGCGGTATACGCGAGAACGCGCACCGTAGTAGCCTTTAGCTTGTTTCAAAATTTTCTTGTGACGTGCGCGTGCAATAACACCACGTTTTACGCGAGCCATATGTGCTCTCCTGTATCTATATTCTAATTAAAAAGTTAAAAACGTTAACGGCTTATGCGTACGGCAGGCACGCGATTACCAGGCCCAGATCGCCTTTGGAAACCATGGCTTTCGGACGCAGGTGACGTTTACGTTTGGTCGCTTTTTTGGTCAGAATGTGACGCAGGTTAGCGTGCTTGTGCTTAAAACCACCTTTACCGGTTTTTTTGAAGCGCTTAGCAGCACCGCGTACGGTCTTAATTTTTGGCATTTTAATAACTTCCACTTCGCATTGTTAATAAACGAAACAAAGGCGAACAAAGCCTGTGAAGCCCGAAGGCTCCACAGACAGTGCTACTTGAAGGCCTTACTGTTTCTTCTTAGGAGCGAGCACCATGATCATCTGACGGCCTTCGATCTTCGTTGGGAAGGATTCGACCACTGCCAGTTCTTGCAAATCGTCTTTCACGCGATTAAGCACTTCCATACCGATTTGCTGGTGCGCCATCTCACGACCGCGGAAACGCAGCGTGATTTTGGCTTTATCACCCTCTTCGAGAAAGCGAATCAGGCTGCGGAGTTTTACCTGATAGTCGCCTTCATCTGTACCAGGACGGAATTTAATTTCCTTAACCTGGATAACTTTTTGCTTTTTCTTCTGTTCCTTAGAAGACTTGCTCTTTTCATAGAGGAATTTGCCGTAATCCATTATACGACAAACCGGCGGCTCGGCGTTAGGGCTGATCTCGACTAAGTCTACTCCGGCTTCTTCTGCTTTCTCCAGAGCTTCTCTCAGACTCACAATACCAAGCTGCTCGCCTTCCAGACCTGTTAAGCGAACTTCCTGGGCGCGAATTTCGCCATTGATACGGTTAGGGCGCGCCGTTTGAACTCGTTTTCCGCCTTTAATACCTTATTCCTCCAATTGTTTAAGACTGCGGCTGCGAATCTCTTGTTGCAGCTTCTCGATCACTTCATTTACGTCCATGCTTCCCAGGTCTTTACCACGGCGGGTGCGAACGGCAACTTTGCCTGATTCCACCTCTTTATCACCACAGACCAGCATATATGGGACGCGACGCAAAGTGTGCTCGCGGATTTTAAAGCCAATCTTCTCATTTCTCAAGTCTGCTTTAACACGAATGCCCGCATTTGATAGTTTTTGCGTCAATTCGTTAACGTATTCAGACTGTGAATCGGTAATATTCATGATAACAACCTGAACTGGCGCAAGCCAGGTCGGGAAGAAACCAGCGAATTCTTCGGTCAGGATACCGATGAAACGTTCCATCGATCCCAGAATTGCGCGGTGAATCATTACCGGTACTTTACGTTCATTGTCTTCGCCTACATAAGAAGCGCTCAGACGAGAAGGCAAAGAGAAGTCCAGCTGTACTGTACCGCACTGCCATGCACGATCGAGGCAGTCATACAGGGTAAATTCAATTTTCGGACCGTAGAAAGCGCCTTCACCCAGTTGATATTCAAACGGGATGTTGTTTTCTTCCAGCGCAACCGCCAGGTCCGCCTCAGCACGATCCCACATTTCATCACTGCCAATACGTTTTTCAGGACGAGTGGAGAGTTTGACGACGATCTTCTCGAAGCCAAAAGTGCTGTACATATCATAGACTAAACGGATACATCCGTTAACTTCATCGCGAATTTGTTCTTCAGTACAGAAGATATGCGCGTCATCCTGGGTAAATCCACGCACGCGCATCAGGCCATGCAGCGAACCTGACGGCTCATTACGGTGGCAGCTACCAAACTCGGCCATACGCAGCGGCAGATCGCGATAAGACTTCAGCCCCTGGTTGAAAATTTGTACGTGACCCGGGCAGTTCATCGGCTTAATGCAGTATTCACGGTTCTCAGAAGACGTGGTGAACATTGCATCTTTGTAGTTGTCCCAGTGACCGGTTTTTTCCCACAGGACACGGTCCATCATGAACGGACCTTTAACTTCCTGATACTGGTACTCTTTCAGTTTAGAACGAACAAACACTTCTAGTTCACGGAAGATGGTCCAGCCGTCGTTGTGCCAGAATACCATACCCGGCGCTTCTTCCTGCATATGGTACAGGTCGAGCTGTTTACCGATTTTACGGTGGTCGCGTTTCGCGGCTTCTTCCAGGCGCTGCAGGTAAGCGTTAAGCGCTTTTTTGTCTGCCCACGCCGTACCGTAAATACGTTGCAACATTTTGTTGTTGCTGTCGCCACGCCAGTAAGCCCCTGCCGTTTTCATTAGTTTGAAATGATGGCAGAAACGCATGTTCGGTACGTGCGGACCGCGGCACATATCGACATATTCTTCATGGAAGTACAGACCTGGCTTGTCATCATGGGCGATGTTTTCGTCAAGAATGGAGACTTTGTAGCTCTCCCCACGGTTGGCGAAAGTTTCACGCGCTTCGTGCCAGCTGACTTTCTTCTTAATGACGTCGTAGTTTTTCTCAGCAAGCTCATGCATCCGCTTCTCGAGTGCTTCGACATCTTCCTGGGTTAACGTGCGGTCAAGATCAACGTCGTAATAAAAACCGTTGTCAATAACCGGGCCGATTGCCATTTTGGTATGCGGCCAAAGTTGTTTAATCGCGTGCCCTAACAGGTGCGCACAGGAGTGACGAATGATCTCCAGACCGTCTTCGTCTTTGGCGGTAATGATGGACAGTTGTGCGTCGTTTTCAATCAGATCGCAAGCATCAACCAGTTCGCCATTAACGCGCCCTGCGATACAGGCTTTCGCCAGACCTGGACCAATGTCCAGCGCAACATCCATGGGGCTTACAGCGTGGTCGTAATGGCGTTGGCTGCCATCAGGAAGAGTTATAACAGGCATTTTATATCCTTATTTGCAGTGGTGACCCACACGAAAGATCACATACAAAGAAAAATTTGTTTATTAACAGTTCATTGCGAAACCATCTAGCCAACAAATGCTAAATTGGTTCGCAATCAGGTACACAAATGAAAGACATTAACCTCTCACCTTCCACCCGGTTGAGCGATGTTAACACTAAAAAAAGGGAGATTGTACCTTTCCGTTTCACATTGATTCGATTCGCAATTCGTTTGTAGTGAGTACACCAGCAAAACGCTTAAAGAACCACTGATAACATCACGGTGCGTCTGAAAGGTTTACTGCGAGCGGATTTACAGCAGCATAAACTGAATCCAGCAAAGTTCGTTGCGTGATTTGGCGGTAGTATTTTAAACGCTCATGAGATTAATGACGAAGTGGTCATATCACAATGATAAAAGTGACACAATTCTTATAACAATTTTTCGTGCACATTTCGTTCTGGCGATAATAATTAATCATCATCCTCAAAACCTCCAGATATATATAAGGCGAATAGATTATGAGTCAAAACGATATCATTATCAGAACTCATTATAAGTCTCCTCATAGATTGCACATCGATAGCGACATACCAACACCTTCATCAGAGCCTATTAATAAATTTGCGCGCCAGCTCATCACCCTACTTGATACCTCTGACTTAAGTTCGATGCTGTCATACTGTGTTACTCAGGAATTTACCGCAAACTGTCGAAAAATATCACAAAATTGTTATTCCACTGCCCTTTTTACCATTAACCTTGCCACTTCACCCATCCATGCAGAAAATATACTCATTACATTACACTATAAAAAAGATATCATTTCCTTATTACTGGAAACCACGCCTATTAAAGCTAACCATTTGCGAAGCATACTGGATTATATTGAACAGGAACAGTTAACTGCTGAAGATCGTAACCATTGCATGAAACTGTCTAAAAAAATCCATAGAGAAAAAACTATACACCCAACAGTAAATCTCAATGGTAGTGCATGTTTTTTGCAATCTCCTTCTGACGCTATTTTTTGTCGCCATCTGTCATTGCAATACGCCCTTGATTCATTGAGAAATGGAAAAGGCAAAGTCAACCTGATTAAACATTACTCCTCCGTTGAATCCATACAGCAGCATGTCCCCTTAGTCCGGGACGCGGAGTTCAGAGCATTACTTCGCCATCCTCCTGCAGGGAGTCGCGTTATCGCGAGTAAGGATTTTGGCTTCGCTTTAGATTTTTTCTTTTGTCGAATGATGGCAAACAATATCAGTCATATGTCCGCGATTTTATATATAGACAATCATACTTTGTCAGTAAGGCTACGAATAAAGCAGTCAGTGTATGGACAATTAAACTATGTTGTGTCCGTTTACGACCCGAACGATACCAACGTTGCCGTCAGAGACACCCACAGGACAGCACGGGGCTTTCTTTCGCTTGATAAGTTCATCAGTTCAGGTCCCGATGCTCAGACCTGGGCTGATAGGTATGTTCGCAACTGTGCAATTGCTATTCTGCCCCTATTACCTGTGGGAGTTCCAGGGGCTATTTTCGCGGGTATTGCATCACGAATGCCATTTGCCCCTATACATCCATCGGCAATGTTGTTAATAATGGCTACAGGCCAGACTCAACAGCTTATTACATTATTCAAACAGTTGCCCATACTCCCTGAAAAAGAAATCATTGAAATAATAACTGCGCAGAATAGCGTTGGTACACCTGCTTTATTTTTGGCTATGATGAACGGACATACTGACAACGTGAAAATATTTATGCAAGAAATTCAGTCACTGGTAGATAATCACATCATTCATGAAGATAACCTGGTTAAATTACTGCAAACTAAAAGTGCTAACGAAACACCTGGACTCTATATCTCCATGTTGTATGGATTCGATGAAATAATCGATATCTTTCTGAATGCATTAACCACTCCAATAGCACAAGAACTTTTAAACAAAAAAATGGTGATGGATATTTTAGCCATGAAAACACGTGATGGTGAACCAGGGTTATTTGCTGCAATGGAAAATAATCACCCTTTGTGTGTCACACGGTTCCTCTCTAAAGTTTATGGGATCGCCGTTAAATATAAACTCAGCAAAATCAACATCATGGACTTATTAAAAGGCGCGACAGCACAGGGAACCCCTGCATTATACATCGCCATGAGCAAGGGTAATGAAGACGTCGTGTTATCTTATATATCGACGCTGGGTGCTTTTGCAAAAAAAACATTCTTTTAGTCAACATCAGTTATTTACACTATTGGCCGCTAAAAATCATGACAACATGTCAGCTGTTCATATAGCCATTCATCATAAGCATTATAAAACTGTAGAAACATATTATGCTGCTATAAATGTCATCAGCCAAAGCCTGAGTTTTAGTGCTGATGAAATAAAGACGTATTTATAACCAGCTATTTACGATATATATCGATACATAATTTTATTTTTTTCATAAAACGCAGAAACAGTGACCAGGTGTACAACGCCACCCAACGGCTGTAATAACAAAAAATCCCTTGATGCCCGTCCCTTTTGTTACACTCCGTTATCACGCACAAGAGATATGCAGGACACTGGTATGCCGACTAAACGCTTTGATAAAAAACACTGGAAGATGGTGGTGGTGCTACTGGCAATCTGTGGCGCTATGTTGTTGCTACGTTGGGCAGCAATGATTTGGGGCTGAGCAGTGACAAACGAAGACAGCCAGACCGCATAGCACGGTCCGGCAGATAATTTTACATGCTGTAGCCCAGCGATAAGGTTGTCCGACGGTCGGTATGTTCCGGTGCAGACTCTGGAGGTTCAGAGTTCCATGTGACGTTGTAAGCCACCTTCAGTCCAAAATGTTCATTAATAGCAACATTTAATGCGCTTTCGGAGTTCAGCGTTGTGTCTTCCGCGCCAAAGACCGAAACACCCTGCGTAAATTTAGCGTTGTCAGTCAACTGCCATGCATAAGCCCCGGAGGCATAGCCCAGCGGCTGGGTTTCACTGGCATTGTCGGTATATTTGTCGTAACGCACACCTGGACCGAATTCAAAGCGGAAACTGTGTACCGGGCCATTCAAAAACTGATGACCATAACCCGCGGTCAACACATCGCGCTCTCGATAGCCGTTATAACGGTCTGTCAGCCAGCTTGCCTGACCAAATAAATAGTCATAATCAGTTAAATTAAAACGGCTACGCCCGCCCGCCGCATATTTTTCTGAAGAACGCTCATCATTAGAAGAAGTATTACTGGCGTTCCCCCACAGCGACCAGGCAGTGGTTTGTCCATACCAGGTCATGGTGGTGTCAGCCGTAAGTGAGGAGCTTTTCGTATTGCCTGATTGTGCAAGATATCCTGCGTTCAGATTACCTTCGAAAGGTTTTTTAGCGCTGGCAGGATCGTCCATGACAGTAAAAACGGAATCATCGGCAGCTGCATTCAGTGACGCAAACATGCCCCCCGCCAACATAACGATGGCAGGAACTGTCTTCAAAAGCTTCATTTATCAAGAGTCCGTACAACAAAAAAAGAGACCATCGCGGTCCCGGAAACTTTCTTAAGGATCAAAGATTAGCGTCCCTGGAAAGGTAACGAATTATAAAAAGGCGCGAATAACTTAGCAATGTATTCTTATTTCATTTTTTGAATAAGCATGTGGCGAAAACAGATTTTTATTTATATATATTTATCTGCAAAATTTTAAATAAAGCTCTAATAAATCATATTGTTAATTTCTTCACTTTCGGCTGATTCGGTGCCAGACTGAAATCAGCCTATAGGAGGAAATGATGGTACGTATCTATACGTTGACACTTGCGCCCTCTCTCGATAGCGCAACAATTACCCCGCAAATTTATCCCGAAGGAAAACTGCGCTGTACCGCACCGGTGTTCGAACCCGGGGGCGGCGGCATCAACGTCGCCCGCGCCATTGCCCATCTTGGAGGCAGTGCCACAGCGATCTTCCCGGCGGGTGGCGCGACCGGCGAACACCTGGTTTCTCTGTTGGCGGATGAAAATGTCCCCGTCGCTACTGTAGAAGCCAAAGACTGGACCCGGCAGAATTTACACGTACATGTGGAAGCAAGCGGTGAGCAGTATCGTTTTGTTATGCCAGGCGCGGCATTAAATGAAGATGAGTTTCGCCAGCTTGAAGAGCAAGTTCTGGAAATTGAATCCGGGGCCATCCTGGTCATAAGCGGAAGCCTGCCGCCAGGTGTGAAGCTGGAAAAATTAACCCAACTGATTTCCGCTGCGCAAAACCAAGGGATCCGCTGCATCATCGACAGTTCTGGCGAAGCGTTAAGTGCAGCACTGGCGATTGGTAACATCGAGTTGGTTAAGCCTAACCAAAAAGAACTCAGTGCGCTGGTGAATCGCGAACTCACCCAGCCAGACGATGTCCGCAAAGCCGCGCAGGAAATCGTTAATAGCGGCAAGGCCAAACGGGTTGTCGTTTCCCTTGGTCCACAAGGAGCGCTGGGTGTTGATAGTGAAAACTGCATTCAGGTGGTGCCACCACCGGTGAAAAGCCAGAGTACCGTTGGCGCTGGTGACAGCATGGTCGGCGCGATGACACTGAAACTGGCAGAAAATGCCTCTCTTGAAGAGATGGTCCGTTTTGGCGTAGCTGCGGGGAGTGCAGCCACACTCAATCAGGGAACACGTCTGTGCTCCCATGACGATACGCAAAAAATTTACGCTTACCTTTCCCGCTAACAAAAACATTCCCCCAGCATTGGGGGAATCACCACCAACCTGTCGGCAACGCGTTTCTCCGACTATGCTCAAAAGTCATGTGATAACAAAGGGGTGAACTATGGCCAGTGGCGATCTTGTCCGTTATGTCATAACCGTCATGTTGCATGAGGATACATTGACTGAAATTAACGAGTTGAATAATTACCTGACTCGCGACGGTTTTTTGCTCACCATGACGGATGATGAGGGAAATATCCATGAGCTGGGGACTAACACTTTTGGACTTATCAGTACCCAAAGTGAAGAAGAAATTAGAGAACTGGTTTCGGGGCTTACCCAAAGTGCAACCGGCAAAGATCCTGAAATCACCATCACGACCTGGGAGGAATGGAATAGCAACAGAAAATAAATGGTTTTTGGGCAATAATCAGTCTGTGGTGTGCGTTAGCTCGTGTTTTTACACCGCATTCTTGCGCTAACCTTATGATCTGGCAGACAACATGGGAGAGACATCATGTGGCAGGCAATCAGTCGTCTTTTGAGCGAGCAGTTAGGTGAAGGCGAAATCGAACTGCGTAATGAACTGCCTGGCGGAGAAGTCCATGCCGCATGGCATTTGCGCTATGCAGGACATGACTTTTTCGTCAAATGTGATGAAAGGGAACTGCTTCCCGGTTTTACCGCCGAAGCCGACCAACTGGAGTTACTGTCGCGTAGTAAAACCGTCACCGTGCCTAAGGTTTGGGCAGTAGGCGCTGACCGTGACTACAGTTTTCTGGTGATGGATTATCTCCCACCTCGTCCGCTGGATGCGCATAGCGCATTTATTCTTGGTCAGCAAATTGCGCGTTTACATCAATGGAGTGACCAACCACAATTTGGCCTCGATTTTGATAACTCGCTCTCCACAACTCCACAGCCCAACACCTGGCAACGTCGCTGGTCAACGTTTTTTGCTGAACAACGGATTGGCTGGCAGTTGGAACTGGCAGCAGAGAAAGGGATCGCTTTCGGCAATATCGACGCCATCGTCGAGCATATTCAGCAGCGTCTGGCCTCGCATCAACCGCAGCCTTCTCTGTTGCACGGCGATTTATGGTCCGGCAACTGTGCGCTGGGTCCGGATGGCCCGTACATTTTCGACCCTGCCTGCTACTGGGGTGACCGAGAGTGCGACCTGGCGATGTTACCGCTGCATACTGAACAGCCGCCACAAATCTATGACGGCTATCAGTCAGTATCCCCGCTACCTGCCGATTTCCTTGAACGTCAACCGGTTTACCAACTCTACACGCTGTTAAATCGTGCAAGATTATTTGGCGGTCAGCATTTGGTTATTGCTCAGCAGTCATTGGATAGATTATTAGCAGCATGATATGGGTTGAGGATAATGGCCGCTCCGTGCGGCCTTTTGATTAAATAAACCCAAGCAGAGAAAAGAACACATAACCTGCAGCAATACAAATAACCGGCAGGATATATAGTGAGAAAAACTGCAGGAAAATAGTATGGTGCGGAACAACAATACGGGACTCAATTTGTTCACGCGTTAGCCCCTCTTCCCCTTTGGCTTTTTCCAGAATGAGTTGATCTTCAACACCTTCCCGCAAGAAGCGCGCCTGGCGACTCATCCGGGCACCGGAATCCTGCAACGCCAGTCCGACAAAAATCAGGATGAAAATCACCCAGAACATAACGTTCACGCCACCATTAAAATTGGGCGTCGGGGAGTTATACCAGAACAGATTCAAAAAAGGCGTATTCGCCTGCATCATATCGATCATGACATGAGTAAAGTCGAGCATGACCGCATTAATGCCTTCCTGGTTTTCCTGCCGGGTATTCATAAATTTCAGCAAAGAAATCAATGTAGAGATCAATGCAGGTATAAAAATCACCCAACCCAAAATCCTTTTCAAAACAGCAATGCGTCCAGCTTGTTGATACGTCATGAGTTCTCCTTGATTAAGACGCGTCGTTTCACTTAGTTTACCTGTAGATATCTGTTTTCGCCCATTCTTTAAAGGCGATATGATAGGCGCTTAATCATAAGCACGGCTTAATACCTTACACATAATGCTCTAAAGGAGAGGTTGTAATGTCAACCCCGCGTCAGATTCTTGCTGCAATTTTTGATATGGATGGATTACTTATCGACTCAGAACCTTTATGGGATCGAGCCGAACTGGATGTGATGGCAAGCCTGGGGGTGGATATCTCCCGTCGTAACGAGCTGCCGGACACCTTAGGTTTACGCATCGATATGGTGGTCGATCTTTGGTACGCCCGGCAACCGTGGAATGGGCCAAGCCGTCAGGAAGTAGTAGAACGGGTTATTGCCCGTGCCATTTCACTGGTTGAAGAGACACGTCCATTATTACCAGGCGTGCGCGAAGCCGTTGCGTTATGCAAAGAACAAGGTTTATTGGTGGGACTGGCCTCCGCGTCACCACTACATATGCTGGAAAAAGTGTTGACCATGTTTGACTTACGCGACAGTTTCGATGCCCTCGCCTCGGCTGAAAAACTGCCTTACAGCAAGCCGCATCCGCAAGTATATCTCGACTGCGCAGCAAAACTGGGCGTTGACCCACTGACCTGCGTAGCGCTGGAAGATTCAGTAAATGGCATGATCGCCTCTAAAGCAGCCCGCATGCGTTCCATTGTCGTTCCTGCGCCAGAAGCGCAAAATGATCCACGTTTTGTATTAGCAAACGTCAAACTCTCATCGCTGACAGAACTCACCGCAAAAGACCTTCTCGGTTAATGACCAGGGGCAGTGATCTCGCTGCCCCTGGTTCTTTATCTGAATTTGCATTCAACTGACGGATTAATCGTCAATTTAAGAGAAAGAGTTACACCGTCACCACTTCCGTGCACTGTATAAAAATCCTATACTGTACGTATCGACAGTTTAGTGAGTTTTATCATGACGGCGGAAGGTCACCTTCTCTTTTCTATTGCTTGTGCGGTATTTGCCAAAAATGCCGAGCTGACGCCCGTGCTGGCACAGGGTGACTGGTGGCATATTGTCCCTTCCGCAATCCTGACGTGTTTGTTACCGGACATCGATCACCCAAAGTCGTTTCTTGGGCAGCGATTAAAGTGGATATCAAAACCGATCGCCCGCGCTTTTGGGCATCGTGGTTTTACCCACAGTCTGCTGGCGGTATTTGCGCTGCTGGCAACCTTTTACCTTAAGGTTCCTGAAAGCTGGTTCATTCCGGCTGATGCGCTACAAGGAATGGTGCTGGGTTATTTAAGCCACATACTTGCCGATATGCTGACACCCGCCGGTGTTCCCCTGCTCTGGCCATGTCGCTGGCGTTTCCGCTTGCCTATCCTGGTTCCCCAAAAGGGCAACCAACTGGAACGTTTTATCTGCATGGCATTATTTGTCTGGTCGGTATGGATGCCCCATTCATTACCCGAAAACAGCGCGGTTCGTTGGTCATCGCAAATGATCAATACCTTGCAGATCCAGTTTCATCGGCTTATTAAGCATCAGGTTGAATACTAAAAAGGCAAAAATCACCTTTCTGGAATAAGCAATTCCATTTGAATATAAGAGCCAGCTCACAGTTCTGTTAATCTTGCGCCAACACTATGACTGCTACGCAGTGATAGAAATAATAAGATCAGGAGAACGGGGATGAACTTTCCATTAATTGCGAACATCGTGGTGTTCGTTGTACTGCTGTTTGCGCTGGCTCAGACCCGCCACAAACAGTGGAGTCTGGCGAAAAAAGTGCTGGTGGGTCTGGTGATGGGTGTGGTTTTTGGCCTTGCCCTGCATACCATTTATGGTTCTGACAGCCAGGTACTTAAAGATTCTGTACAGTGGTTTAACATCGTTGGTAACGGCTATGTTCAACTGCTGCAAATGATCGTTATGCCGTTAGTCTTCGCCTCTATTCTGAGCGCGGTTGCCCGTCTGCATAACGCATCTCAGTTAGGCAAAATCAGTTTTCTGACCATCGGTACGCTTTTGTTTACCACACTGATTGCGGCGCTGGTCGGTGTGCTGGTCACCAACCTGTTTGGTTTGACGGCTGAAGGTCTGGTTCAGGGTGGTGCAGAAACTGCACGTCTGAACGCCATCGAAAGTAACTATGTTGGTAAAGTCTCTGACCTGAGCGTTCCGCAGCTGGTCTTGTCCTTTATCCCGAAAAACCCGTTTGCCGATCTGACCGGAGCCAATCCGACGTCAATTATCAGCGTGGTAATTTTTGCCGCATTCCTCGGTGTAGCTGCGCTGAAACTGCTGAAGGATGATGCGCCGAAAGGTGAACGCGTCTTAACCGCTATCGATACCCTGCAAAGCTGGGTGATGAAACTGGTTCGCCTGGTCATGCAGTTGACCCCTTACGGCGTTCTGGCACTAATGACCAAAGTGGTTGCAGGTTCTAACCTGCAAGACATCATCAAACTGGGAAGTTTCGTTGTCGCGTCCTACCTCGGTCTGCTGATTATGTTTGCAGTGCATGGCATTCTGCTGGGCATTAATGGCGTGAGTCCGCTGAAGTACTTCCGTAAGGTATGGCTTGTGCTGCGTTTTGCCTTTCCCAGCCGTTCCAGTGCTGCGTCTATCCCACTGAATGTGGAAGCACAAACGCGTCGTCTGGGCGTTCCTGAATCCATCGCCAGTTTCGCCGCCTCTTTCGGTGCAACCATTGGTCAGAACGGCTGCGCCGGTTTGTATCCGGCAATGCTGGCGGTGATGGTTGCGCCTACGGTTGGCATTAACCCGCTGGACCCGATGTGGATTGCGACGCTGGTCGGTATTGTTACCGTTAGTTCCGCAGGCGTTGCCGGTGTCGGTGGTGGTGCAACTTTCGCCGCACTGATTGTGCTGCCTGCGATGGGCCTGCCAGTAACCCTGGTGGCGCTGTTAATCTCCGTTGAACCGCTTATCGACATGGGCCGTACGGCGCTAAACGTTAGTGGCTCGATGACAGCTGGCACGCTGACCAGCCAGTGGCTGAAGCAAACCGATAAAGCCATTCTGGATAGCGAAGACGACGCCGAACTGGCACACCGTTAATTCTTATGCTGGCAACGGTCCGTTTTGTATAGGGGCCGTTGCTTTACTTTTTAAATGTTCCATCGCGGCGATGCATACTGACTCATATTTAAACAGATCGTCAGCGAAAAAAATGTCCAACTTATCAATACATTCCTGGCTCAATGAATGTGCCTGTAGTGAGAAGCTTAAAACCTCATACCCGAGACGTTTTCTAAGTGAACTATCTGGAATACTCATAATATCTTCAAGCACACCACTTCCCATTCCCGGAAGATTTAGTGGATTAAAAAGAAGATTGATATTAAGCATTGATATTATCGAAGGAAACTTTAGGAGACTCTCATTTTTTTTGAATCGCAGCAAAAATGCTCCCGGCAGGATGTATATAATTTTTTTCATAGTATATAGTCCTTAAATAATGAATAACTAACCTATTTTTTATATTGATCAAATTCGTCATTTTTTCGGGTCAGAATTCACAGGTAAAATCCATCCCAACAAAATTCTCATTAATATCTCTTATCCGAAACTCACTGCCATAAAGATTATTAATTATTACTCTATATTTAACATTGTCCTGCAGATATGTATCAAAACTAAGTGCTGGCGCTCCTGGCTTTGAGGCATCATAGTTAATGTTAGACATATAGGCAATCATACGATTGAAGTTTGATTCTGCTATTTCATCGCAGTCACATTGACCCGTTGATATAAAGAAAGTGAGTGCCGCCATGGTAGACTCAAGCCTTTCTTTAAAAGAGTCAAAAGCCAGAGTTTTAATATTTAAATCACCATAATTACTCTGTATTAAGTTTGTAGAAAACATCTCCCACCTCATATTGTTAACAAAATTATTATCTCATTTAAATCTAAGTCATTTACAATATAAGTTTAAGCGCGACGCCACAGGATGAACTATCAAAAATAGCTCATCATGATTAGCAAAACTTAACCATTTTAAAATAAATAAACAATTAAAGAAAAAAGATCACTTATTTATAGCAATAGATCGTCAAAGGCAGCTTTTTGTTACTGGTGGTTTGAATGAATGTAGCAATGAAATACAGAATTTCAGGTCATGTAACTCCCGGCAAAACCGGGAGGTACGTAATCTTTACTCAGTCACTTCCCCTTCCTGGCGGATCTGATTTGCCCAACGCTGGGCGGATTCAGGCACAGTAAACGCCGGTGAGCGCAGAAATGACTCTCCCATCAGTACAAACGCAACATATTTGCCACGCAGCATCCAGACATCACGAAAAGAATCCATCTTTATCGCATGTTCTGGCGGCGCGGGTTCCGTGCGTGGGACATAGCTAATAATCTGGCGGTTTTGCTGGCGGAGCGGTTTCTTCATTACTGGCTTCACTAAACGCATATTAAAAATCAGAAAAACTGTAGTTTAGCCGATTTAGCCCCTGTACGTCCCACTTTGCGTGTATTTCATAACACCGTTTCCAGAATAGTCTCCGAAGCGGGATCTGGCTGATGGTCTATAGTTAGAGGGTTTTTTGACCAAAACAGCGGCCCTTTCAGTAATAAATTAAGGAGACGAGTTCAATGTCGCAACATAACGAAAAGAACCCACATCAGCACCAGTCACCACTACACGATTCCAGCGAAGCGAAACCGGGGATGGACTCACTGGCACCTGAGGACGGATCTCATCGTCCAGCGGCTGAACCAACACCGCCAGGTGCACAACCTACCGCCCCTGGGAGCCTGAAAGCCCCTGATACACGTAACGAAAAACTTAATTCTCTGGAAGACGTACGCAAAGGCAGTGAAAATTATGCGCTGACCACTAATCAGGGCGTGCGCATCGCCGATGATCAAAACTCACTGCGTGCCGGTAACCGTGGTCCAACGCTGCTGGAAGATTTTATTCTGCGCGAGAAAATCACCCACTTTGACCATGAGCGCATCCCGGAACGTATTGTTCATGCACGCGGATCAGCAGCTCACGGTTATTTCCAGCCATATAAAAGCTTAAGCGATATCACCAAAGCGGATTTCCTCTCAGATCCGAACAAAATCACCCCAGTATTTGTTAGGTTCTCTACCGTTCAGGGTGGCGCTGGCTCTGCCGATACCGTGCGTGATATCCGTGGTTTTGCCACCAAGTTCTATACTGAAGAGGGTATTTTTGACCTCGTTGGCAATAACACGCCAATCTTCTTTATCCAGGATGCGCATAAATTCCCCGATTTTGTTCATGCGGTAAAACCAGAACCGCACTGGGCAATTCCACAAGGGCAAAGTGCCCACGATACTTTCTGGGATTATGTTTCTCTGCAACCTGAAACTCTGCACAACGTGATGTGGGCGATGTCGGATCGCGGCATCCCCCGCAGTTACCGCACCATGGAAGGCTTCGGTATTCACACCTTCCGCCTGATTAATGCCGAAGGGAAGGCAACGTTTGTACGTTTCCACTGGAAACCACTGGCAGGTAAAGCCTCACTCGTTTGGGATGAAGCACAAAAACTCACCGGACGTGACCCGGACTTCCACCGCCGCGAGTTGTGGGAAGCCATTGAAGCAGGCGATTTTCCGGAATACGAACTGGGCTTCCAGTTGATTCCTGAAGAAGATGAATTCAAGTTCGACTTCGATCTTCTCGATCCAACCAAACTGATCCCGGAAGAACTGGTGCCCGTTCAGCGTGTCGGCAAAATGGTGCTCAATCGCAATCCGGATAACTTCTTTGCCGAAAACGAACAAGCAGCATTCCATCCAGGTCATATTGTTCCTGGTCTGGACTTCACCAACGATCCGCTGTTGCAGGGACGTTTGTTCTCCTATACCGATACACAAATCAGTCGTCTTGGTGGGCCGAATTTCCATGAGATTCCGATTAACCGTCCGACCTGCCCTTACCACAACTTCCAGCGTGATGGCATGCATCGTATGGGGATCGACACTAACCCGGCGAATTACGAACCGAACTCGATCAACGATAACTGGCCGCGCGAAACACCGCCGGGACCGAAACGCGGCGGTTTTGAATCATATCAGGAACGCGTGGAAGGAAATAAAGTTCGTGAGCGCAGTCCATCGTTTGGCGAATATTATTCCCATCCGCGTCTGTTCTGGCTAAGTCAGACGCCATTCGAGCAGCGCCATATTGTCGATGGTTTCAGTTTTGAGTTAAGCAAAGTCGTTCGTCCGTATATTCGTGAGCGCGTTGTTGACCAGCTGGCGCATATTGATCTCACTCTGGCCCAGGCGGTGGCGAAAAATCTCGGTATCGAACTGACTGACGACCAGCTGAATATCACCCCACCTCCGGACGTCAACGGTCTGAAAAAGGATCCATCCTTAAGTTTGTACGCCATTCCTGACGGTGATGTGAAAGGTCGCGTGGTAGCGATTTTACTTAATGATGAAGTGAGATCGGCAGACCTTCTGGCCATTCTCAAGGCCCTGAAGGCCAAAGGCGTTCATGCCAAACTGCTCTACTCCCGAATGGGTGAAGTGACTGCGGATGACGGTACGGTGTTGCCTATAGCCGCTACCTTTGCCGGTGCACCTTCGCTGACGGTCGATGCGGTCATTGTCCCTTGCGGCAATATCGCGGATATCGCTGACAACGGCGATGCCAACTACTACCTGATGGAAGCCTACAAACACCTTAAACCGATTGCGCTGGCGGGAGACGCGCGCAAGTTTAAAGCAACAATCAAGGTCGCTGACCAGGGTGAAGAAGGGATTGTGGAAGCTGACAGCGCTGACGGTAGTTTTATGGATGAACTGCTAACGCTGATGGCAGCACACCGCGTGTGGTCACGCATTCCTAAGATTGACAAAATTCCTGCCTGATGGGAGGCGGCGCAATTGCGCCGCCTCAAATGATTTACATAGTGCGCTTTGTTTATGCCGGATGCGGCGTGAACGCCTTATCCGGCCTACAAAGTCGTATAAATTCAATGTATTGCAGTTTATTGGTAGATACTGTTATGGCCTGCAAGTTTTTTCCTGGTCCGGTTTCCCGGATTGCAG
>OBXA01000463.1_pt1 | contig 32430 bp, 29 predicted proteins | sample 1538121 | NCBI WGS metagenome assembly OBXA01 (sample SAMEA2580133, study PRJEB22360) | human gut metagenome | biome: human gut; feature: human-associated habitat; material: faeces | place: Denmark | collected 2008/2010 | reverse complement strand
CAGGAAACTTGTAAATAAAATGTAGTGAAATACTCGCATGTCTGGCATCCTAGCGTGGGACGGTGTCAGATTTCATTTATAGGGTACGCCCTAAAACTATGCGCTTACGATAGTATTGTACCTTTTGGTAATATCAGCATATCTTCTCTCATATTCATTCTGGTCAAGTGCCATCCGGCTGTTCTCTGCTATGGCTGTCTGCATCTGCTCTGCAATGATTATACATTACTCCGCCCACAAATAGAGCCAAACTAGAGCCATTCGATAAAACAAATGCCGGAAACCCGCATAAATACAGGCTTTCGGCATTTTAATCCGTTATTCAAACTCTTTATGTCCCGGAATCAAATTAACTTGTTTTGTTTAAGTTTTGTTCGGATATGGGACATATTTTTATATAAATTACAATGATTATTTCGACCTACTGAATGGTTGTTGCCAAACTGTTGCCATAAAATTATTATAGTAAGAATGATGCTGAAATGCAACCTCAAAATTAACACTTTTTGATTGAAGTCGGCTTTCAAAAACATTATAAATATTTAATTCAGAAGATATCTTATATCTTCCATCGAAATATTATGTGGAACATCATGATCTTGAAGCACTTCATCAAATAATCTTTTTTTAGTTTCCTGCAAAGTTTGCACTTTTTCTTCAATTGTATTTGTAGCAATCAATTTAAAGATTGTCACTTTATTTTTTTGACCAATACGATAAATCCTATCCTCCGCTTGTTTTTCAATTGCTGGATTCCACCAAGGATCATATATAATTGCAGTATCCGCTGAAACTAAATTAAGTCCAACTCCTCCTGCTTTCAAACTTATTAGAAATATTCCATCATTACTTTCTTCAAAGTCATCAACTATACTCTGGCGGCTACTTGTACTTCCGTCGAGATAAAAAATATTAAAATGCCTCTTCGTCAATTCTTTATTAATAAGCTCTAACATCCTGGTAAATCTGCTAAACACAACTATTTTATGCCCTGTTACATAAAGTTCATCAAGCATTAGTAACAACTGATCCATTTTTGCAGATTCATTACACTGATTCACATTGTATTCTTTAGGAATAAGTCTTGGATGACAACAGACCTCCTGCAAATACATCAAACCGCTTAAGATAATAGAATTAGATTTCATCTCAAATCTATCCGCTTTTCGATTAATTTCATATTTAATTGACTCCAACATTTTATTATATAACTTTCGCTGTGATTCATCTAAAGAACAATATATTATCTGTTCTTCTTTTTCTGGAAGATCATCTAATACATCTTTTTTATAACGTCTTAAAAGAAATGGATTCGTTAATCTCTTGATCTTATCAACAATCTGTTTCTCCGAAAGTCCACTCGTTATGGTTTTATATGATAAATTAGTAGGATTTACAAGCTTCATCAACCCCCAGTATTCTTGAATGTTGTTTTCCAACGGAGTCCCCGTCATGATAATTCTTGTCGTTGCATTTACTAATCTAACTGCTCTATAAGCTTTGCTTCTTGAATTTTTAATATTCTGAGCCTCATCAATTATAAGGTGTTCGAATTTGTGCCTGCTTATCAAGTTAATATCATTTAATAAAGTTCCATATGTTGTAATTACCACTCTATGTTCCAGGGCCTCATCAAAGTTTCTTCCAGTACCGTGATATACATAGGTTGATATTTCTGATGCATATTTTTTAAATTCGCGATTCCAGTTTTCTATTAAAGTTTTTGGAACAACAATTAAGGCATCAGTCCCCTCTTGTGACTCATCTGATAAATACGCAATAATTTGAATAGTTTTCCCGAGTCCCATATCATCTGCCAAACATCCACCAAAGCCATTTTTTCGCAATGAAAGCAGCCATTTTACACCAATTAGTTGATAATCTCGAAGCGTTTTGTTTAGCATATTTGATATATGTAATTCAATATCTTGATATTTTGATAAATCATCATATAATGCTGTATTTCCACTCCCCAAATAGTCAACTACATCTAATGCATTCAATATATCTTCTTTTGAAATTCTTAGATTGTCGCCATTCTTTTCAATATGACTTTTCCCAAGGTTCTTGAAACCAGACGGAGCAATAATGATTTGACCATTGTATTCAGCCCATACCTCTTTTCTTTTTCTAAAATCAATCAGATCACTTAATTTGATTTCTATATTTCCGGCTTTTGCTGTACCATTTAATTCAAACCAATCTATACCATAACTCACACTGATATTATCCACGCTAGCAACGTTAATTTTCTTTCTATTATTGGTATATAAATGAATGCCTGCTTTCTCTAATTTATGCATATCTTCAGAAATGTCTTTCCCATCATATACAAAGACACCTTTTCCGACATTTTTCCAATGAGCATCCTTGATTATTGTAATTACTTTCTTTTCAAACTTGTAATTTCTATATCGTTCCTCATTATTAAGGAATATTTCCTTCTCATCAGCTTTCACCAAATCATCGCCATAATCAAAAAATAATTCCGAAGAGTATTTCTCAGCAGTAATGTTTACATAGAACAACGAAATAATTTCATTTCTGACTTCTTCTTCCTTTTGTGCATCATAATTTATATATAAAGTCGTTCCATCCTGAAACACAGAAAAATCATGAATACACTCTAATTTAGAAGACCCAACATTAATCAAAAGCTGTTCTATTTCATACATCGGACTTTTTCGTGTGTCCCTGCAAAATACACAGCTCTGATTAACTAAAGTTTTCAAACAAGGGATTCGATTTGTGGAAAAAATATACTGATATTTACTAATCTGTGTATTGTGTTCATCATTAAAAATACTCTTGACATTTTGCAAATCAGCCAAACTTAAATTGTCTACACTAGAAAGTGAGGACAGATTAACATTCCGTAACTGTCCTGAGAATTTTTTACTTTTTAAATTAGGAATTATTCCTTCATATGTTTCAATTATTAAGCCTTGCTTCTTTCTACTCTCATCAAGATTGATATTAATAATCAAATCAGACAATTTATCACTCCTCGTCAATATCTACATAAAAATATTCGTTGCACAAAATCATTTTTCTATATAAGACTTCCTTTGTCCCTTTGGGGCACACATTTTCCCAATTACCACTATGCTCATCTGCATTAGCTATACCAACATAATTCATTCTACAGTCCCCACCACAAATATATCTTACCTCACAATTTTTACATGCAGACGAATGATCGACGTCGGTTTCTCTTTTGATTTTTTCTGATTGTTTTATTATATCTTCAAATTTTGAAGTATTTATATTGCAACTGCTATAAAGTTCATGAATCCTATTGCACCAAAAAACATCTCCATTTGCTGCTATGGCAATCTCACCAAATCCACAATTCTTACGAATAATATGTCCTTCATAATTGAGTGGAAATGTTTCCAGATAGTACCCCGGATAAAGACGTTCTACCAACCTCCTAATTGTCTTCCTATATTCTGCATTTCCAATTTGAGTTTTTCTTACATCTCTTCCATCAAGCAATTCCAAATTAAATCTAATATAAATATCTGGATATTGCTCTATTATTTTCTTTGCAAAAGGTTCAAAGTTTTTAACGAATTCTTCAAGATCATCATATAGTGGAGTTACTGCCATAGATGTTCTAACACCAGCTTCGCAAAATCTAATTAACGTGGTAATCGCTTTATCAAATCCATCATATTGTCGCACTTTGAAATATGACTCTTTATCATAACCATCAATACTAATTTGAACTTCATCTATATATGGTCCACAGTGCTTTATATCTTGTTCATTCCATAAAATGCCATTGGTCAGAACTGTAACATTTAATCCCAATTCATGTGCATACTTAAGAACAGATTCAAACCCTTTATAAACAGTGACCTCTCCACCAGTGAATGTTACGCCTTGCCCACCAAGGTTTTTATATTCTGACAATACCTTTTTCCATACATCAGGAGACATCTCTTGAATTTTAATATCTCCTGCATACATGTAACAGTGCTTGCAGCGTTCGTTACAATTGTTGGTCAAATATATATATATGTTTTTCTCATTTGACTCACGCACTATTGGATGTTCAAATTGTTTAGCTTCAATTTGAGTAAGCACTTCAATCACCGTGTTCTCATCATAATTTTCAAGAACCTCTTTAATACTTAACCCCATATCAAACGCCTTATAAACCTCTAATTCATCATCATTGAATACTAACCAAAGAACCCCTTCTGTATAAATAACAAGATTTTTATTATCAAATTTTTTTATTACAACATTTGTTGGAAACTGAAATTTTTTACTAAGGTCAATTTCTACTTCAACTTTCTCTTCTTCAAATAATTGTTCCATAATTCTCTCTAAATTAAAACGTAGCACGACATATATGCCGTGCTACTGCTTTACATTCCTCATAAGTGACTCATATTTAATAAATATATCACCTTTGTTACTTGCGCAAGAATATAACAATATAAACGACCAACCGGTTAGGTCATTGTATATTAGTTCTGGTTCTTTTCGCAACTCTTGAAGCAATACATCTGATTAACACGAGCACTATTTTTAGCCTTCTTTGTTTTCCATGTTAACTTAATTGTCTTCATTGAAAATACCTCCTATAACTTTTCTTTAGATTTTACATAAATAACATTCAAAAATCTTAATATAATTATACCATAATTGTTCTGATTTCTCAATACTATTCCATGCATTTCCCCTTAAGTTATACCAAATCGTATTATTGCCTCAACGAGTAGTTTACACATGTCCAAATCATGCTTATTTATTACTGTCAATGGGCTATGCATATTTTGGCATGGAATTGACAATCCAATTCGTTCCGCACCAGCCTCCTTCTCATTCGTGATTATAAGCTCGGACGTTCCACAATCACTAACTTCATATTGATATTTAATCTGTTGCGATTGAGCAATCTTTTCTATCTGTTGCACAAGATTAGTGCTAGACACACCTATACTATCCGATAGCTTTATGCCAATACCCTCCCCTATTTTCAAACTATTATGTTCTCCCACTGGAGACACATCTAAATCAACTATTATGTCAGGCATAAACTCTGACATAGCCACTCTTGCGCCTCTCATCCCAATCTCTTCTTGTACTGAAAACACAAAATCAATATCATTCTTACATACCAATTCACTTTCTATGATTCTACATAAAATATAGCATGATGCACGATTATCCAATGCCTTTCCAATATATTGTGTTTCCGTTTCAATCAACTTGGATTCAAAGCACAATACATCACCAATATTAAACTCTCCAATTGTTGGAATAACAACAAGCTTTTCGAAATCATGTGCTTTTATTTCTTCTGGATCTTCACAATACACAACTCCTTTCTTTTTTCCATCGCATGTTGAAACTCTTTGATTAATTGAATTCCATGTTTTAATATTGCCAAGTGTTTTAACTTTTGCCTTTCCAGTTTCATCGACATTCATTACTTGAAAGCCAACCTCATCCATATGGGCAATTATCATTATTCTAATATTAGACACTTCTCCCTTTTTATGAATAATTAAATTACCTATTTTATCAGTTTCAATCTGAACCTGAAAATCGTTATTTGTTACATAGTTCTTAATATTATTTCTAACAGCTTCTTCATACCCTGATACACCTATTAATTCACTTATCAACTTTAAAGTATGCATATTAACATCCCCCTTTCACATTATGTTTTTCATCATTTTATATCGAGATTACAACTGCATATATTGTTTTTGTTAATGCATATTTCCCATTTTCTGACAATTTCTCCAGAACTATCGTATTTTCGATTATAGTTTTATATTTCATTCAATTAATTTCTCCCACAACACCTTATCTTTCAAAAAACTCCCATCTTTTCTACACAAGATAAATTTATTCTTAAACAATAACATCACTAATTACTCTTTGTACTTCCTCCGACTGTATCAACATCCTCATCTTCTCATTCCCATCCTCAATCTCAGGCTTACCACACCTCAGATTATCCGGATGTTCCGACACACAGCAATCCTTGTACCAGCACTCTCCCATAAGTGCCCCTTTAACAGACCACTTCTCGTTTTGTGTAAATTCACACACTAATGATTTCATCACTCGTTCTGTAGAGTATCTCTTAAAACTTGACAAATACTGCAATGTCTTCTCATCATCAATCTTTGACAAGTTGATTCTATGATCTTCAATCACTGATAAAACCTCTTCACGAATCTTGATTTTATCTGTCTTTCCGGTACCTGTCCATGCCACCAGCTTATCAAAAGCAAGAATCACGTATTCAAAACAAATCATATCCAGAATGATAATCTTTCCTTCTGCCTTATCTGTTATTGATTTCAACATACGATACTTATTACGAATATCCTGATTATCAACCACATAGTCAAACGAAATATAATACTTATCGTCCTCTTTCATATCTATCTCTGCCAATGCATCCAATAAGCCCTGATTGCTTTCTTTACTTTCGACAACAAGTGCATCATTAAAGAAAAGTTGGTTAACCAATTTCCAGAAGTGAAGTCCTGCGCCGGTATCTTCTGTCCATAAATACTTCATATCACAACTCCTCTTCCAGTGTTATCCTATTATTGTCAAACTTCAACACCTTAAAGCTCTTATCAGATACATTTAGTCCGTCGCAATTTCGTAGGAAAAGCATATATTGATTCGACGGCTCAAAATTAATAAAACGTCTGACCTCATCATTAATCAAATTATCTGCATTATCGACTACAATAAAACTATCTCTGCACTGTTCAATCGATTCTGAGAAATTATCTGATTTGTAATTAAACAATTTTATAGCTTTGTATTCATTAGTTAATCGTAGATCTTCTAACATTTCATAAAGCACTGTTTTACCGGTACTGCTATTTCCACCAACAAGAGTTATTCTATCGTCAAATTCCAGATTGTATGAAAATGGATCTGCTTTAAATGTAATATTCTTATAAATCATCTGCTTCTCTCCTTTCATACTCCTTGCCCCACCAGGCATTATATCCTCTCCCTCCGGTCACTATATCAGAATCATTGAATCTGATTTGCACATCATCCGGGATATCAAAAAGCGATGGTCTGGACATATAAATCTTTATATTATCCATAGTAAAAATTATTTTAAGCACATTCGGACCACATTCTTCTACATTCACCACCTTATCAGGATGCTTTACAATATTAAGTAATGTCTTGCAGCCAGATGACAAATTACGGATTGTACCTAAACCATATTTTGTTTCAATATGCTTATCTGGTGTCAACTTCGCCTCATCTACTTGCTGAATGAGATTTATTTCATTTGAGGACATTTCTTCATTACTTGTATTTAAATTGAAATACAAGTCGTTTTGAAGAATCCAGTCTTTAGAATCTTTTTTTTCTGTATATATATCTATCATTCGGTGTCACTCCTTCTCTCAATCATAATCAGGAACAAACGTTGCCATTTCTTCATAATATCCAGCAATACAATTTAAGTTATCACCTATTTTTTTGAATACCTCCACAAACATTTCCAAATCTACAACCTCATTTCCATAGTTCTCAATATAAAAATGATATTCGTCATCTGTATTAAACGGATACCGTGAAAAATCCATATTTTTCATCTTTGCATTAGCATTATGGTCTTTATCTATTTTGTCATATAATTCTAAAATATAGTCGTCGAGTTCTTTTGTCATTTCCTTAAATTGTTTTCTCTGGTCTTTATCGGATTCAAAACTTATCATACGTTTTTTTACTGTATGCCATATCTGCCTGATATCGTGCCCTCCGCAAAAGGACTCTTTCTCATTAAGCAACATATTCAAAGACCAGTTTATAGATTTTAGATACAACTCTATTGCATGGTTTGCTGAAAACAATATTGGGAAAACCACAATATCAGCCTTCTTATCCATATTGTCCTGCAAACAGTCCTGTGCGAGCATTATCGCTGCCTTCATATATCCGTCAGCAATAATCATCATATCATGAATCGGTTGATGCGGCCTGGTTCTCCAATTCATATATGCTGTTTTATCTATATCTACATTATATGAAAAAATTTTTTTCATATATTCACCCACTTTTTAATACTATAAATATAAATTACTGAACTCCCTAAATGTTATAAAATATCAACCAAATACCTTCCATCAATTAACGAAAACACTACTTTACATGAGAATAATCTTTCACCCATATTAGCCATGCCATCAATGATACATATACTGGCACACCTCTTATTATCAATTGTGAAAAATGCAATTCAGCGGTCTCACTTGATACCCCCGATGATATCGCGTATCTGTACCGACTGGCACAGGAGAATCCTCTGCTGTATGCCGAATTAGCTTGTAAACCTAATGGATTACAGGAATATGTGGATACTATGAATTTGATTAATCCAAGTTAATTACAAAGTCCTTGTCCTACAAGTAACTAATATATTGTAGGACAAGTTTCTTCTCTATGTTTCTTTCAAATTTATTTTTGCTAAATCCCATCCCGCTGGCAATGGCTTATACACACTATTATCAGAAGCATTATTTTTTTGATGTTTACGCAACTCCTTTATATCAATTTCGCCGATTAATACAGATGCATTAATTCCTCCCTTCACTTTTAAAATATTCATGAAATCTTTCTTTGTTGGTTGTATGATTCTACTATCACCATATTCTGACATATTAGATTGCACACAATAACAATATATATCCCTGCTTAAAGCCTCCATAATATTTCCAAAATAATATGTATCCCGATTCCATTCTACTCCAAATACTATGTCTACTATTCCTTGAAACTCATGTCTTAAACTTATAGATGTTAGTTCATAGCAGCAATATGTTGCAAAAAATATATTTCCCCAATTAAACAATGTGTGTCTTTGTCCTCTTGCTGGTTTATAGCCATTTTCCTGTGCTATCTTTAATTCGTGTGGTGAAAAATATAATTTTTGATGAAAAAACGGGACTGCATAAGACATATATCTATTTTTTATTGGTAAGATTGTAGTAGTCAAATTGTATACCAAATTACCATGTGGTATGTGCTCAATGCCACCTATTATTACCATATTATGCTCAGCCACTTTCGTTTGAAGTATTTTTAAATACTCTAACGGAATGTATGCCTCTGGAAACACCAATATATCAACTTTATATCGTATAGCTTCATTAAGAATTCTTCCTATTTCTTGACATCTTTTAGATATATCTCTTGTATCTCCCTTAAATATAGCCTTAATGTCTTCCTCTGACATTCTTACATTTGCAACAGCAATTTTCACTTTTGAATTTTTATATTTTTTTAAATTTTTAATTTTTATAACATTTTTTTCATTATCATAAAAGTCAACATCAATGTATGATTTAATATATTTTCCATTTGGTTTACCAAAATTTTCCGCATACTTTTCACATAATATTTCTACACACTTTTGATCCGAAAATAATTCTTCTTTACCAGCTCTAATTTGATTTATTAAAACACTATATAATATTTCAAAAGGGCTTTGAATGTATGGTGTATATTTCTGATTTTTCTTACTAAATCTACACTTTAAATTTGAATTTAGATAATTATTCAAAGAAAAAAATCCCCCATTATTTGTCATATCATTAGGTTTAAATGCCGACATACAATCCTCTATATTAACAGGTAGCAAACTCTTATTTATCATTCTAGAGTTACAAAATGCTTTACGCATTTGATTAATATTCTTTAAATTATATAAATCTTTATATTGTATATATTGTTCAATGTTTGTAATTACACCTATGCTTTCCTGTATGGACTTCTCGATATCTTTCCCCCATGATATTGCTGTTGCTCGTGTCAAACAAGCAAGATAATAATAAATTAAAGAATCTCCTACTTTTTCAACTTGATAACGTTTTAAATATTTGTACTCACCACTTTTATTATCTTCTTCATCCATATGCTGAATAGCTGAACTTATGGCTCCAGATAGATAAATAACACCCTCCACATAATTATTAATAACATAATAATTAAGAATACTTTCCCATAATGTATAATTACTTAATATTTCCTTATGATTTAATACCTGTTCAAGGCTTTTTGCAAATTTTATTGCTGTTTTATCCTCAGCAAATCTTGACATCATTATGTTTTTTCCAACCGTTTTAGATAATGTATACTTATCAATGGTACTTTTGTTAATCGCTCTTAGTTTATTTACGGTATCTTCTCTTTCAAGTTTTAGAACCTCAGTATTTAATTCTTCAATTGCGTTTTCGGGTATATAATTAAATTCACTTGCATTCTTACAAATATCATCTTGTATTTTTTCAATTATAGTGTTGTACCCATCCTTATCAATATAAAAGAATCGAAATTTACTCTTTTGAAAATTCAACTTAGTAAAACCACTTAGTAAATACTTACCATTATTATTGTTTTTTATTACATTTGAGTCTTCCAACAGTTCAATCATATAGTTGCAAACATATTGATTTCCCTTACTTAAAATATTTTCTTTAAAAGTATCTGTATTTTCAATTTCAGTTACAAGTATCATATCATCTACATAACGACCATAATATACTGCTCCTTTAGATTCTGCCATCTTAATATCAATACCTTTTAAATAGTAATTTGAAATTATAGAAGATGGAAGAAATCCTATAGGCAACATATATTCATTATTGCCCCCACACAATTCCGAATATTTTTTTATTATATTATAAGTGCAATGATTTAATCTATTTATGATGCCATCATTGTTATCATAAAAATTATTGGTCATTTCTTTAAACACATGTTCTGTAATTTCAACATTATAATAATATCGAGTTAAATCAAGCATAGTTAATATTACACTTTTTTTCTGATTATTTATAACTCTTTCAGCCATCTTAAGTCCTTGATTTCGCCAATTCTCGTATTGACTAAAATATGGTTTAAACAAATTAGGAGATGCAGTAGTTTTTTGATTAAACACCAAATTTTCATTCAAGCGATTTCCATAACTATTTTTATATAAATCCTTATCCATTTTATATCCAATAGTTAATATCCAAAGAATTCCTATAATATGTCCTTCTACAGACATATCAATAAAATTATTATACTTTTCTATTACCACATCTGTTCCGCTTATATTTGAAATTACAATTGGTTCACCCTCTATTACATTATCACTCTTAGTCTCTACCTTCTTAGGAAATGTCAAAACTTTTATTGTTTTTAATATATTTGCTTGAAATCTTTCCCACTTTATCTCATCATGAAGAGCTTCATATATATATTCTATCTTTTCTTCTACATCTCCTCTTTCAAAATCCACAATTCTCATTCTTATAAAAGGTACTGTTTTATCTAAATATACACTACCCTTTAACTTTCTATATGCATCCTCAATAAATTGTTTATCTATCCTCATTTTCCAGTCCTATATTTATATATAATAATATCTTTAACCATTATGTTTTTTGAATCTGCTAACTTTTCTGCTGATTTATCATCGGATTCCTTTCTCGTCTTCATCACAAGTGTCTCTTGATCAAGATTTGTATCTTCAATCAATTCCGGTTTTATCCCCCTTCTGACTTCCACATATCAAGAATTGTCGAAAATCCAGATTCCGCATTATCGCCAAATCCAACCAGTCTAAGCAGAGTCTGCATATGAGAATTTTTTGACTTTGAATTACCTCCACGATAAATATCTCCTAACGCAAGTTTTAAAATTCCCATATTTGTAAATTCAAACGATTCTGACCTCTTAATTACCATCAACACACACGCATCTATCAGGTAGTCCTCATGATAGAATAACTTTTTTCGTCGCTTTTTTCGTCGCTTTTTCAACGAAAAAAGCGACGAATTATTTTAATCTATACAACTTGCCTTTTGTTTTCCCATTATCAATGAGTTTATCAAGTGCAATTAATTCCTTTAACAATTCCTTTGTCCTTGTATCCTTTAATCCAAGATTATCAGCTATTTCAGCTGTTTTATGCCACTCGCCATCATTCAATAATTTTAAGATTTTATCATATTGTTCTATCTTTTTCTTTGATAATTTTTTCGTCGCTTTTTCATAGCTATCTGATAGCGAAACTTGATCATCCGCTTCCAAAAACGCCGGATGGATTGGAATTCTTATTCTCATAGCTCGTCTATCTTCATCCGTAAAGAACTCCGCTCTTGGTGAGCCATTCTTTTCAAGTTCTTCCTGTATTGTTGGGATGCCAGAAGAATGCCCCTCTGATAAATCCAGTTCTTTTAAAAACTCTCCAAGTCGTCTATTTCTATAATATCTCGAAACAAATCTCTTTCCCTCAGCTATCGTCTTTTCTGAAATAGATCTGTCTATCCCCGGAAAATTCATAATATTTATACAATCCGGCTCTATCTCTATAGTTACTGGTTCAAAGGACATATAATCTCTGTGATAAAAGGCATTTACCACAGCCTCCTCAATTGCCTGATATGGATAATTGAATATCCTTAATGCCTCCATCTGATTTGGTACTTTAATTACCTTTTCTCGAATAATCAAATTACGAAATCTTTCCATTGTTGCCTGAATCATCTGAGGCACCGAACCTGTAATATTAGGGAAATCTTCACTAATACTTGGATTTTCAATGCTTCCTTTAGGAAAAGATGTCATCTGTACATAAGTATATCCAAAGAATTTTTCGGGATGCTCACAAAACATCATAATTGCCACATTCTGAATATATCTGAGTTCTGGTGGACCAACCAATAACTGCATATCATTAAGTATTTCCTCAACACCACGTTCCCTTACCTGTTTAGCAAGCTTACTACCGGTTTTTCTCAAATGATCTTCTAACAGCACCGGTGAAATATCCTCAAATGTTGCCTTATGGTTTGCTCTACAATCAAACGGGGTTTGATCTGACATATTAATCAGTTCTCGCTCTTGTTCACTATTTGCCTTAACAGAACTTGTTTGATAACGAATATAATAATTATACTTCTTCTCTTTCTTACTTGTTACATGCTCTGGTGATTTATAAGGTCGCTGCTGTCCTGTTCTGACAACAATTACAAAAATCCATTTCCCATCCACTTCTGCTGGTATTCCCTGTGGAAAGTAGGGAGGAGAAATCAAATTATTGTAACCCAACATATCTTTCTGTATTGAATCCAACATATATTCAGGTAAGCCCTTTACCGGACGCTTGGCAACACCATTTTCTTCCTCAACACCTACAACAATATAACCGCCGCCATCATTATTATAATCATTTGCAAATGCACAGACACTATGGTAAATATCGTCAGGATTCCACCCAGTCTTAAACTCTATTCGGTCTGATTCTAATTTTCTTTTGTTTAATAAATCTTCTACATCCATTTCAAGTTCCATAGTGTCATCTCCATTCCTACACAGCTATATTCTAAACATAATTATCATTTCTAATTTTCTTAGTATCTTATTTGATTTTTATTTCCAAAACTTATATTTACTATCTCTTAACTCTCTCTGTCTCTTCTCTTCCTTTGATTGAAAATAATTATTTATATCGGCTTCGCAATACTCACCTTCAAGTTCAAAATTATATTCATGCATAGACATATCATAAACTTTAATATCTTTACGTTTTGCCAAACAATACAAATACTCTCTATTATCCCTATGCATTCTGCATCCAATATAAATTGCCTTTATCGGGAAGAATGGTATCATATTGTCATATATTTTACATATATCAACAGGCAGCAAAAGTCGCCATTCATTTTCATATTTCCACGATGAAGATTTTGTAATAAATGACAGCATTAAACTTTTATCAAGTTCCATCTGTTCATATGCTGTAAGCGGGATTTTGTTTATATACTTGTATATTTTTCTTTTACTTAAAATAATCTGTTTTGCTCCATATTCGCAAGGCAATAATCCCCCTAAAATCATTGCATTTTCTCTTGAATCTGCAATAGGTTGTGTTAAATCGTACTCAACACAAAAACCTTCATGATTTTGTGCATAATGTGCCCATAATTCCATATAAGAAGTCAACTTAAAATCATTAATATTAGCAAACGAAGTTACTTGTATCGTATTTTTTCTTAGCTCTTTTAGTCCATTTTCATATTTTATCCTATCATAATATATTTTCCGACTAATTTCATCGCTTCCTTTACGTTCTTTTCTTAATTCAGGATCATAACAGATATGAGTAACAACACTATCAAAAGTATTATATATACTTCCACTATGTTGTTCCCAATCACCGCAAAAACTATATTCCAATTTATTCAATTCATCTTGTGATAATATCTCTCGTCCAACAGCGTCCGTTTCTTTCAGATAATCCAATAAACAGCATTTGAGAAATTCATTTTCATTTGCACAAAGTAAGCAATCAAATGGATCATTAAAATTACTAGGATTATTCATGAAAACAGAATTGTTTCCTATACATTTTAAACTATTATGATTAAATGGAAAAAATTTAAACAAACTTTTGGGCATATGTTCTGTTTTATCTATATAACCTTCCCACATCGATTCATATAATTCTATTTTTTTATCTGAAGCATATTGGATTCTATCTTTTATCCAAGCTTTTTCCCATTTACCCTTATAAAATTTACTCCTATAATCAGACTTATCGTATGCTGATGTTTCTCTTCTATACTCCCATCTTGGATTTTCTCTACGCATCAATACGTACTTTCCTTTCTATTTACTACAACTCTTTAACAATCCTCATAAACTCTTCATATGAGTATGCACCATTATATCCCGGATTTTTTGTTTCAAATACCATATAGTACTTATACATTCTTCCAGCCATTTCAGCCCATTTTGCCCCAATTTCTGCTTTTTCTTTGGACTCTGAATTTTCAAGTTGGTCTCCTTTTGTTTCTATCAGAAGCAGCTTGCCACTTTCTGTTTTTACCATTAAATCTGGATATGCGTTTATTGCACCATTGATTGAAAATCCTTTTCTTGCTATATTTCTATGCCACCATCTTACATTGTTCAAAGAAGATAATTCCATAACAACCTTGCGTTCATATTCTGTATCAAAGTTTTCTTCTTCGCTATACAAAGATTTTGGAATTGATGCAATAGTATTTGTTGGTGATATCTCTCTCGGTAATTTATATGATGGCAGACAAGAGATTTTGTCTTGTTCAACCCACTCATAAAACATTTTCTTTGCATATTCATTCAAAAGAGAATTAACTTTTTTATTAATTTTCAAAGCATAGATACCTGGTGTCTGTTTCATGTCTGTCAATTGATCCTCAGTCAGGTTCTGAATAATTCTATCTACATATATATCCAAATCTCTATCATTTACCGCATTATTCTTTGATAATTTCTTTATTATCATATCCTTGCACAAACGTATTTTTCTATCTGATGGCTGTTCATCAAACCACTTTTTCACATTTTGATTGTCGAATCCCTGCAATTTCCATGCTTTAGGCATTGCATCAGAATCATCAATATCTATACGGGCTATTTCAGAATCCACACTATCAAAATCTATAACTGTATCTTTATCCAATAAAGAAAATCCTGCATATAAATTTTCCTTGGATAGAGGCTGTTGCACATGTTCAGAAAACAGAGAACGTCCTGTCTCAATCATAAATTGTGGTATTTCCATACTGCTAGCTTCATCTGCAAATAATTGATTCAATTTATAATGTTTCATTTTATCCCCTACTTCCGGTGGTACAGGTACATAGTTTTCTTCTGTCTCTTGAAATTCCTGCCAATACAATTCATTCTGTGATTTTGCATGTTCAAGCATATCATTAATCACATTAGATGATACTGAACTATCTTCTGTGCCTGTTTCAGTGGATTCTCTCTCCAATGTTTCCAATTGCATCTTCATTAATTCTACATTTAATCTGCCAAGTTCGTCTGTATCTTTATCATCATTACTAACTTGAATATTGTCAAGTGGCAGCTCTGTTTGACTATTAACTTCTTGTGTTGTCTGCTGTTCATCAACTACCGCTTCACAATCATCTACTCTATAATCTTTACTGGTAAATCCAGCCGCATTAAGTCCAGCTACTACCTTATCAAGAGTTGCATAAAATGCATTTGATGATGTAATTACATATGAAAGATTTAGGACTTCGCTTTTATTCTTTTTGGTATTAGGCAATCTTAAAATTCTACCCAATATCTGCTCCACATCTATACTTGATGTTTTATTTGCAACTGTAGCTAGTATATATGCAAAAGGACAATCCCACCCTTCTTTCAATGCATTAACGGTTATAATATATCTAATATTACAATCTGAACTACTCAAATCTATATTCTTTAGTTCATCCTTATCCGCTGTTTTTATTGCAATTTCAGACTCTGGTATTCCCATCTCCATTAAAGTATGCTTAATCTTCTCATATGTTGTACTGTCAGCATTGTTTTTAGGCTGTGCCTGAAACAGTACAATAGGACGAATATATTTACCGCCGTTTTTTTGTCCCTGAACCGCTTCCAATTCCAGCTTTCTTCTTAATGATACAGCAGATATAAAAACATCTTCCTGTGATTTTCTGTTGTATACAATTACAGGTAGCTTTACCATGTTTTCCGCTTTTAACTGTCTGGCATCTACAAATGAGATTATATTGCTCCCCCTCTTCGGTGTTGCCGTTAGATCAAGTACAAATGACGGATTAAAATTCTGCAACATTTCCTTACTAAGCTTGCTCGTTGCATGGTGGCTCTCATCAACAATAACAACAGGATTCAGTTTGCGAATAACCTGAATCAAAGCTGTTTCATCTGTATCTTCTAATAAATTACTGCTATCCTGTTTAAATCTTACAAATGGTAATAAACTACCATTTTCCTGATATGCTTTTCTTCCGTCTTTTTTACTTGTCCTAAATGAATCGTAACTTAATACAAAAATAGACAAATTGTCACTTACTGATGTTGGATTAAAATTTTGTCCATTCAGAAGCTGTTGCTTTGAGTAAACTTCTACTTTATTTCCAAAATCAACATCTATCTTCTTTCTATATGCATGATTCTTATCTGTTAATGTCTTATACGTCTGTGACAAGATAGCATCTGAAGGTACAAGCCATACTACTGCCTTAGGATGTATGTGTGGCATAGAAGCAAATATCGGTTTAAGTGAATTTGCTGCCAGAAAAGTCTTTCCTCCTCCCGTTGGAACTTTAAAGCAAACCTGAGGAACACCTGCTAGTTCAGGATTATATGGTGGCATGCCGTCTATTCCAACATTAATTCCTTTTTCATTCCACAAAGCATTATAGGCTTTACTTATATTCTGCTTTTCTATCAGCAATTCTAAAAATCTGTCTAAATCCTTTATTACCTGTAACTGATATTTTTTTAATTCCATATCTCATTCCTTTCTAGATATGTTCAATATCTCTTGGTATTTTCTTAAATGTGATATTCCATTTTTGTAAATCACTATCTGACAATGCACAGGAATCCGCATATATAACATATGCCTGTTCTTTCTTATGTACACTTGTCAAAAATTCATAATCAAGTATTGTTACCCTATCTTTTTCATAATAAAAATAATAGGCTGTATCATTATATGAACCAAGAAAATACTTTTCCTGTATATCTTCTTTATACTCAATGCCATTTGTCTCTGTATACCAGACATACTTTCTGACTTCAGTTATATCTACCTCATCATTTATCGTTCCATCCTGCATAAATAATGGATTTCCTAATTCATAGTATGAACAGTTTCCACCTGTTCCTTCTACTGCGTTCTTTCCTTCTCCATAACCATTTATTACTCGTTTCACACGCTCCGCAGTAATTGTATCTGCATAATCCCCCATTTCTACAAGAATAAATTTTCTATTGCCTCCGTCTGACTTGTTCATATTCAAAACAGCATGAGCTGTTGTACCAGAACCGGCAAAAGAATCTAGAACAATTGAGTCCTTATCTGATGCTATTTGTATAATTCTTTCAACAAGTGTAGATACTTTTGGATAAGGAAATGCTCTCATGTTAAAAATTGTATTATTCTCCATAGTAGCTTTTTGAGTACTACCCACATCCGAGTGACTCCACACAGAACGTGGTACTACATCACCAACTTCTGAAAGAAAAGCTTTTTTTCTCGGTTGCTTAGCCTCACCATTTACTCCCCAATACAAAAGATTATCTCTAACATGCTGTTGATAAGTTTCTTCCGAATAAGCCCACACTGCGCTTTCCTTTGGGAAAATTTTTTCACCTGTATATGGATTTGTGATTGGATAATACAAATTAGGTCTCTCATCCCTTGATTTATTACATGTATAAGCAGCAGAATTCCAAGGTCCTCTTGGATCATTATCTGGATTTTTGTAATATGAATTATTCTTTTCTGTTCTAGGCAAAAAATGAGTAGTTAATGATTCTTTATTTTTTGAATACACAAGAATATATTCATGATCTGTACTAAAAAATTTCGCATCTCGAGCTGGTGACACACGTTTATTCCAAATTATATCTTGTATAAAATTATTACTTCCAAATACTTCATTACATACTAATAGCAAATTAGCGTGTTCATTATCATCAATACTAATGAAAATAGCCCCATCATCTGCCAATAATTTTTGTAGCAGCACAAGTCTTGGATACATCATACATAGCCATTTATCATGCCTTGATAAATCCTCCCCCTCTTTACCAACGACTTCTCCAAGCCACTTCTTTATCTTTGGATCATTTACATTATCATTATATATCCATCCTTCATTTCCGGTATTGTAAGGTGGATCTATGTATATACATTTGATTTTTCCTTCATACTGTGGAAGAAGCGACTTCAAAGCTTCAAGATTATCACCATGAATTATCATGTTATTGCTGTGAATATCCTCTTTGTGCATACCACTTTCATCAAAACTATACTTTCTTTCAAGTACTTTATACGGAACATCATTATGATGATTTATTACCTTATCTTTTCCTATCCAATCCAATGTAGGCATATTTACTTGCTCCTTATCTATAATTATTGCAGTTTTTCTATTGTCTCAATTATCATTTCAGCTTTATCCGTTAACACATACTTTCCTCTTGTTTTTTGCTCGACGAAATCCTGTTTTTGTAACGCACTAAACATACTATTAATCTTCATTTTGCTACATTTCAAAGTTGTAGCTATCTGTTGTTGTGTTAATGGAATCACTTTCTCGTCTAATATTATAACTTCATTATCATGCATCAATTTCAAAAGGTCATAATAATCATTCAAAAATAATCCGATACCCATATTTTCTCCCTTAGTTGCAAATAAAAATGTATAGATAAATCATATCACATTTTTGTTGTATTTTAAATATCATTTTTTTGTTATCTATTTATCTTTAACAGCTAAAAGCAGAGGAATTACCTTCCTCTGCCCCTATTTCCTATCTTATCTCTTACCTTTTCTTTATCAGCATCTCTGCTAACCGTTTCATCATAAATCCTCTGAAACTCCTCATAAAGTTCATCCCCATCCAGCTTCATTCCAAGTTTTTTCATTACATCCGAGAACAGTCTTATACTTCCACTTACATCAGCAATATCAAATCCGAATATATCTGCCTTAACAGAATTACTGACATTCTCATAACCACCAAGCTCTGATATTCTCCTGACAATCCAGTCAGCTTTGTCCACAGGTTCAGTTTCTCTAATTTCCACATATTCACCTTTATCTGTTACGTCAGTAATATCTTCATCCATTCTTGCCATATTTACATCAGACACATTACGAATATCTGGCATTACAGACGTATCATTCTGATTATTGTTAGGATTCATTACCTCAACATTTGTATACGGCTCAACAACCGCTTCTGTTGTTATCTCATCCAGCATATCCTCTTCCATCCCCGGTATCTCAACATCCCTATCAGCAACAATCTCCTCCTTCCCCGACACCGCATAATAAACTGTATACAAATCTTCTTTTATAATGTCATCAGCAAGCTGTATCTGCCTCTTAATTTTCCTTTTCTCCTGCTTCAGTTCGTCCAGTTCTTCCTGCACTTCCACATGCCATATCTGATATTCCCGGCACTGCTCTTCATTCTTTATACTGCGTTTCCGACTAGAGCTTTCTCTGTATATCTCATGCTGTCTGTCCTCAATCTGCTGGATTTTTTCTTCCTGCTCACCTATGAAATCCACAAGATCCACAACACTTTTGATGTCATTATTTACAATCAGCAGCTATTCGTCCTGTAACTGCTGAAACCGCTTCAAATCCTCTGTATACTTTGCTCCACCGACTACAAAGCGCTTCTGTTCTACAATCCTTAGCCTGTACAGCTTTGCATAATACTTCTTTTGGAATGGTGACAGCTTCGCCCTGTGCAATCCCCTGATATCCGACGAACAAAAGTAAGGCTTTGCCATCCAAGGCATATCCACATGATGCCGTAACATATCTTCTGAAAACATCTCGTCCAGCTTTGCAAGTTTGTGATAATATCGAAATCCCGGTGCCTGCACTTCCATCCACGCATCTTTCTTGAATACATATCCAAGCCTTTTCATTAGATATTTAAAATGCTCCACATTTCCGGCTGCATATGCACACATCTTGGCATCACGAAGAATTATTTCTTTCATGGACATTTCCTTTTCCCACTTGTCCCTGCTGATATTCTTTAGATTCCTGCTGTACTCTGCCGGCATTCTCCTAATGAATATTTTGAGTGGAAAATAACATGGCCTCATGCATAGAACATAATTCCATCCGCTGTGCACCATCTCGATTCCGCTTCGCTGCATCTCGATGGAGGGCGTTCGCCCTATAGGAATAGAAAACTGCTGTCTGTGAAATGCAAGCATTCCAAGCCATAAATTTTCTATTCCTGCACAGCTCACTTTAGTACCAAAATAGTACCACAAGACAAAAAACAAGCTCGCAAATGCCCATTTTACTAGGCTTTGCGAGCTTTTGAAAATTATTCAAACTCGTAAATAAAATCTTATCACTATACACTTTTGTATAGGTATTATGGCTCTATCTGGTTTTATATGTGTTCCACTGTCCAAAGTCCACAGGCTGTACTGAACGGTGTTATCAATTTGTTATCACATCTCTGTTATCAATCAAAGATTCTCGTGATATCCTGATATCGGTTAACTACACGATAAATCTCTACATATTCGTTACCGACCTTGTAGATAATAACATAATCTTCCCATATCGCATATTTATAATCAGTCCGAAAGCTGACCCGTTTGGAGAGATCCGATCCCATTTCAGGAAACATCTGAAGGTTTTCAAATTTACCGTAGATTTCCTTTATGGTCTTTGCTGCATATTCTTCATTATCCTCAGCAATGTAATCCCGGATGTTCTTCAAATCCTTTGCAACAATCGGATTGATCCGCAGTTTTAACATCTTATTCCCCCACAAGTGCTTTTAATTCATCCAGATCCAGCCAGCCTTCTCCGTCTTTCACTGCTTCTTCAGCTTCCTGCAGCTTCATCAGAAGCTTTTTCTCTGCCCGGTCACGCTCATAATCTTCAATATCCATGACAACAAAACGTCCTCTGCCATTCTTAGTCAGATATACTGGTTCTCCTTTATGACAGTTTTTCAGGACTTCATTATAATTTCTCAAATCAGATACTGGTAAAATATTTGCCATATTCTTTCAGCTCCTTCCTTTGATTTTAAATTGTTTCTGCTACTTCTATTATACACAAAAAGCTGTAAAATTCAACGTAGATTTTTACAGCTTTTATCTATTTCTATATATTTTTATCGCAATCTATTTCAAATATTGAGAAAAAATCGCCTCCAATTCTTTATTTCCTTTCAAAAATTCATACTCTTCTTTATTTTCAATTTCTGTAGCTAATGCACGAACAAAATTATTTCCAACACCTGAAGAAGACTTTCCCTGTACTGTATCCGCATATCTGTAATATAAAGGTGATTCCACCATCTTCCATGGCTTCTTTGACTCCATCAGCACTTCTTTTATCAACTGAATACATTTTTCTACATCCTTTCGATACACGGCAATCAATAGATGTGGTACTACTTTACCGTAATCCCACAGACCAAATAACGATACCATATGTTCTGTGATTTCGGCAATCTCCTCTGCTTTACAATGATTTCCGGTTTCTTCTTCCATTTCTATCAACTTATACAGATAGTTTTGTATATTCGTAACTGTCTGCATCAGTTTTCCCTCTAAAAAGAACGCTGCAATATCTGTCCCTTCCTGGTGTGCTAATACATTCGTTTTCATAATTGTACCATCTATCACAGTATCTGGAATTTTATCCAAAAAGATATTTGCTTCTTTATATTTTTCCATTTGTATATATTTGGCCGCAAGCATAAAAATACTGGAAATCCTTACCTTTTCATTCGGACTTTCAGCAGTTCGTTCCAGCCATTCAACAATCACATTATTGCATTCCAACTTTTTCTTATCATCGACATCGGATAAAGTTAGCGCCGCATTTAGAACAGTAGCAATTGAATAAATCAACGAATCACAATGAGGATATTCCTTTATTTTATTTTTTCCCATCTCAAAAGCTTTTATAAAGCTATCCAATGAAACTTCCGAAAGCTCATTCACAAATTGTCCAATCTCTTTTTCTGTCAATTCTTCACGAAATGAAAATAGTTCATTCATATCAATTTTTAATAATCGAGCAATTGCCGGAAGTAATGATATATCTGGATATGTATTTCCTTTTTCCCATTTATTTACCGCAGGAGTAGAAACGTCCAAATAATCCGCCACCTGTTCTTGTGTTAATCCCGCAGTTTTCCGATAGTTTTTTATCTTCTCACCAATTTGCATTGTTCCTACCTCCTGTTTATATTCTCATTATAGTATTTCTAATATGTGTTTACAATTGAGCCTTCGTTTAATTATGGCTCCGATTTCTTAACTACCGGTTAAAATCTGCGAGAAAAATGCTCTATTTTATAGTTCTACAAATCAAAATATCCTTAAATTTAATTAATTCAAGAATAAGTGCATCAGTACTCCAATTAAGAAGCAAATCATCGCTGTAACACCCGCACTGATAATAACCTTTAATATATTTTGATAAGGACGTTTTCCCACTTCAACTGCCTTATGAAGTTCATCCAATTTTTTTCCCTCCGTAAATGCAACAATTTCCTTATAGGTTTGTATATCATTTTTCTTTTTTAGTTTTTCAACCTTTAACGCCCAGTACTCTGTAATAATAAATAAAATCCCAAACGGAATATACGCATACCTTCCGAGCCACATAAACAAAGGTACTGCCGATATAATCAACACGGCCAAATGAACTGTATAGATGGAACCATAATAATTAAACTTTTTAATTTCTTGCTCGCTAATAATTTCTTTCATTTTCTCTATATGTTCCATGCATGGCAGGAACAAGCTGAAAAGCTGAAATCCGGAGAAATCACTCAGGAAGAATATGACCAGTGGCGGTATAATTATCCAAAAAACTGCAAATAAAAACCAACGAAAAAAGGCCTTACCAAATTGATTTCACTCAATTCAGTAAGACCTTTTTGTTGGTTTCACACATATTACCTGATAACCACAAGATTCCGGATAAACAATGCCAAAATCTCTCGTGTTATCAAATAGAACTTTATCTGCTCTAAAATGCCCTGTTTATAAGGGATTTCAGAAAATTTTTATTACTCAAACTCAATCGTCCCAGGCGGCTTACTGGTAATATCATAGAAGCAGCGGTTTACCCCCTTCACTTCATTGATAATCCTGCTCATAACTCTCTGTAACACCTCGAACGGTATATTGGCAGCTTCCGCTGTCATGAAATCGACCGTATTGACCGCACGCAGTGCAACCGCGTAATCGTACGTTCTCTCATCGCCCATGACACCCACGCTTCGCATATTGGTGAGCGCGGCAAAATACTGGTTTGGCATCCACTCCGGTGCCTCTCCATGCTCTTTGCGGTATTCCTCTACCGCGGCATCCACTTCCTCACGGTAAATGTAATCGGCATCCTGCACGATACGAACCTTCTCTGCAGTTACCTCACCGATAATACGGATACCAAGTCCCGGTCCCGGGAATGGCTGACGGAAGACAAGTTTCTCCGGGATGCCAAGCTCCAGACCCGCTTTGCGGACTTCATCTTTGAAGAGGTTGCGCAGCGGCTCGATGATTTCCTTGAAATCCACATAATCCGGGAGACCGCCGACGTTGTGGTGGGACTTGATCACTGCGGATTCTCCGCCAAGTCCGGACTCTACCACATCCGGGTAGATGGTTCCCTGTGCCAGGAAATCCACGGCTCCGATCTTCTTTGCCTCTTCCTCGAAGACACGGATAAATTCCTCTCCGATAATTTTACGTTTTTTCTCCGGTTCTGTCACACCGGCAAGTTTTCCATAATAACGCTCCTGCGCGTTGACACGGATAAAGTTCAGGTCAAACTGTCCGTTTGATCCGAAAACTTCCTCGACCTCGTCTCCTTCGTTCTTTCGGAGCAGACCGTGATCGACGAATACACAGGTAAGCTGTTTTCCGATTGCGCGGGAAAGAAGTCCTGCTGCAACAGAAGAATCCACGCCTCCGGATAATGCAAGGAGAACCTTTCCATCACCGACTTTTTCACGGATCTCTTTGATTGTATGCTCCACGAAAGAATCCATGCGCCAGGTGCCGGCACATCCACAGATATTTCTTACAAAGTTGTGAAGCATCTTGCTTCCCTCTACGGTATGCAGTACTTCCGGATGGAACTGGATTGCATAAAGTTTTTTCTCCGGGTTTTCATCTGCCGCTACCGGACAGTCAGCAGTATGTGCTACCACCTGAAATCCCGGTGCCGGCTTGGAAATATAATCAAAATGACTCATCCAGCAGATGGTAGATCCTTCTGCCGAATCCGTTGCCACTCCCTCAAAAAGCGGAGAAGACTTGTCCACGAACACTTCCGTTTTTCCGTACTCACGTACCGGTGCCTTTTCTACTTTTCCACCGAGGATATGATTCATCAACTGCGCACCATAGCACAGACCGAGAACCGGGATGCCAAGTTCAAATAATTCTTTCGTGTATGTCGGGGAATCTGTCTCATAGCAGCTGTTCGGGCCGCCGGTGAGGATAATTCCCTTTGGATTCATTGCCTTGATCTGTTCGATGTCGGTACGGTAAGAATAAATCTCACAGTACACATTGCACTCGCGGACGCGGCGTGCAACCAGCTGATTGTACTGACCACCGAAGTCAATGACGATGACTTTCTCCTGATCCATATTGTGTTTCCTCCTGTTTTCTAAAATGCATTTTTGCATTTATGTGGTGCATTTTTCAAAAGTACACCATTTTTCTACCATTATAATAAAGCCCCTGTGATTTTACAAGTCACAACCTCACGTTTTCTCGTAAAATGCAATCACATCCGCGTAAACTTTTTCATTTTCTTTCTCATTCAGTATTTCATGGCGCATATGCGGATAGGTAATTGTGGAAATATTGGAAAAACCTGCCTGTTTCAGCGTGTCCACACTGTCTTTGGCACCTTTTTCATACCCAGTGCACGGATCTTCGCTGCCGCGGATCATCAGAATCGGTAATGTCTCATTTACGTCCCGGTAATTTGACACCTGATGCATGGCAGTTGTCAGCATATACAGATCGTGAAAAGCGGAGACGCTAAATCCATGCCCGCAATACGGATCTTTCAGATATGCCTGTACCACCTGCTCATCGGAACAGATCCAGTCCACTTCGGTTTTTGCATGTTTTATCTGCTTATTGAAATTTCCCACCGACAGTTGCTGCACCAGCTTGGAATGATACATCGGTCCACGCGCCCTTGTGAGCAGATTTGTCAGGAAAAACCCTATGCGGATGATCTGCGTTCCCGGATAATTCGGGAATCCGCTCAGTACCACCTTTGCGTAACTGTGCGACTGGGTACAAAGCAGATTCCTTGCAATGATGGTTCCCATGGAATGTGCAAAAATCATCACCTTTTCCGTTTGAAACCGCTCCCTGATATATGCCGTGATCTGTACCTGATCCGACAACAGATAACGGTCACCGTCTTTTTCTTTAAAGAACCCCAGCTTTGGAGCATGTTCCCCATGCCCCCGCATGTCCGATGTCACCACCGTAAATCCCGCCTGCCGCAGCTGTTCAGCAAAAGCCTCATAACGCTCCTTATGTTCCTCCATCCCATGAATGATCTGAATGTATCCCCGCGGATGCTCACTTTCAAATACCGCCAGACTCAGCGCGTAACCGTCGGACGCTTTCAATACTATATTTTCCATTTATATCCTCTTCTCCGTTCGTACTTTTAAAACCAGTCCACATTTGTTCCATGTTCCAACTGTTCCGGTGTCATCAAAGACACGGCATCAATAAACCAGTTGCGAAACGTCATCGTCCCTCTCTTTTGCACGGTCATTTCTTTCGCCGCAAGTTCTCCTGCAATGCCAGTAAACGCACAGCATGCCACTGCACTCTCCACCGAATTTTCCGCACTTAAAAAAGCGCCAAGCATCACGGTGGACATACAGCCGCTTCCCGTAATCCTTGCCATCATCGGGCTTCCATTATGACACCGGTAGACGCAGCTTCCATCCGTGATCAGATCAGTTTCTCCGGATGCGACAAGAATCATCTGATTTTCCTTTGCATACTGCTTCATCAGCTCCGGCAAATCCGTTTCTTCTGCTTCCGCCAGCGCATCCTCGGCTGCATCCACCCCGGTAACCGTTCCACAGTTGTGCAGCAATGCCTGTATTTCCGAATAATTTCCCCGGATACAGGTCGGATGGATTATTTTCATCAACTCCAGACATTTTTCACGCCGATAGGAAGACCCCGACACCCCGACCGGATCAATCACGATCGGATGTCCCAGCGCATGCGCCCGCTTTCCGGCAGCCTTCATCGCCTCATAATCCGAGATGGCCCCGAAATTACAGATCAGTGCCGCTGTACCTGCCGTGATCTCTTCCACCTCACAGGGATGGTGTGCCATCGTCGGTGATGCACCTGCCGCCAGAAGGATATTCGCACAATCGTTGACCGTCACGGCATTTGTGATACAGTGGATAATCGGACGTTTCTGTTGTATTTTCTCATAAATTTCCACCACTTTTTCCCAGGAAAATTTCATCACAGTTTCTCCCGTCTTTGTATTTCACCGTCCAGAATTCCTGCCTTTTTCATTGGAATGGTCACGATAATTGCAATGATCGTACCACCACAGGTACTGATCAAAAACGGCACTACAAATGTAAACAATGCCGCTGCTTTATTCCCCATAATCAGATACGCAATCGGATAAGAAAGCATTCCGCCGATGATACCGGTTCCAAACACTTCTCCCACATATGCAAACGGAAGCTTTTTCCCATACTGGTAAAGCAGTCCTGCAAGCAGTGCACCACACATACTTCCCGGAAATGCCAGTGGGCTGCCAAGCCCTGTCAGATTACGGATCAATGCCGCCATAAAAGCCTGTGCCAGCCCCCACCATGGTCCGACCGTTACCGCACACAGTACATTCACCAGATGCTGTACCGGTGCACATTTTGAGCCCAATACCGGGAAAGAAAACATACTCCCGACCACAGCCACCGCCGTGAAAAGTGCCGTCAATGTCAATTTTTTTATCTGCAGATGATTCTTCATTTTACTTTTTTACTCCTCTTTTGTTCCCTTTATATGATCTGTTCTACAAGTTCTCCAAGATGCCGGGTGCCTGTCTCAATATCCTCGCAGGCAAAAATGCCGCTGACAACTGCGACACCCGCGATGCCTCTGCCTTTTAACTGCAAAACATTCTCTGCCGTGATTCCCCCGATTGCCACAACCGGAATTTTCACGCTGTGGCAGATTTCTTCCAGCAGCTCGTGCTTCATCGGAATGGCATCCTTTTTGGTTGTAGAGCCAAACACAGCACCACTTCCCAGATAATCAGCGCCTCCCGCTTCTGCGGCTTTCGCCTGTTCCACGGTTTTTGCCGTCACACCAATGATTTTATCCGGCCCGAGAATCTCACGCGCGTGCGCCAGTTCCATATCGGACTGTCCAATATGAACCCCGTCCGCGCCGACTTTTGCCGCCAGTTCCACATCATCATCCAGAATAAGTTTCACCCCGTAACGATGGCAAAGTTCCAGCAATTCTTCTGCCTCCTTCTGCACATCCGCTTCCGGAAGTTCCTTCTCACGCAGCTGTACCAGAGTGGCGCCACCTTCCAGTGCTTTCTCTACCTGCTCATATAATGTTTCATTGCCCAGCCAGGTGCGGTCGGTCACCGCATAAAGGCGGAGCTGTTCTTTTTTCATATTATTCACTGTTTTTTCCTCCTGCATGTTATCCCATTATAACACGCACGACAGGAGAAAATCTATACTGCATGCAAATGTGCATATTTTTCCTTTGTTGCCATTCCTCCGCGGATATGACGTTCGGATTTATTCACATCAATAATCTTGCGGGTTTCTGCCGCAAGTGCCGGATTCACCTGGCACAGCCGGTCTGTGATATCCTTGTGAACGGTCGATTTTGAGATTCCGTAATGCTTGGCAGCCTGCCGTACAGTTGCCTTATGTTCAATGATATAGTTTGCGATTTCCACGGCTCTTTCTTCAATATAAGCTTTCAAAAAAATACCCCTGCATTCCTGTGTTTGTACAGTTTATGCAAGGATATGTTTGCTTATTACTTATTGGTTTTTGTCTATTCTCATATTTTCCCGGAAAATATAATAACTGCCTTTTAGTTTTCCCTGTTTTAAGATCACTCCCATAGATACTAATTCTTTCAAAATTTTCAGCGCTCTAGAATCTTTTACTCCCAATAATTCCTGCACCTGTTTATTTGTAATCTGTCCATTTTTCTGTATAAAATCAAAAATTTTCTTCTGATAGGTATTTAAATTTTCCCTGTTTATCCGTACTTTATCCGTACTTATCCGTACTTTATCCGTACTCGCATCAGCTTTTATACTTTCATTTCCATTTTCTGATCGATAAAAACAAACAACAAATCCCGTTTTCTTTTTTTGAAATTCATACCGAACTCCGGCATTTTTACAGGCATCCGCGATCCGCTTCAATCCGGTTCCAAAACTTTCAATTTCTTTTGAATAATAAAGAATTCTTGCAATTTTAGGATTTCTCCGAACCGGGCGTTCTATATGATCAATATAATCCTGCGGCTCCAGACCTTCTGGAAATGTCCCCGGATTATATATCTCAATACGATTTTTATAAATCGCAACTTCATTGCTCTCTCCAGAAGAATAATCTTTATGACAAAATGAATTTAACAATGCCTCCCGAATCGCGTCTACTGGAATTTCCGGTATCTCTTTTCGTTGTAATTCCCCAGTAAATTCAACTTTCCAATGAATATTACTTTTAATGTAATTTTCTGCTATATCAACAAGTTTTAGCACCGGTCCATGATATCGTTGAATATCATTAAAAGTTAATCTTTCATTTGTTGCAAATATAGCCATCTGTACATCCTGAAGTATATCATCCCCAAAAAGTACCTTCCCGGCATTTAACAACATATCTCCTTCGGTTAACTCCAACTGATTCAAAACTGTTTTCTTATCCGTATAAGAAATTGCAATTCGTCCAACATCATGTGCCTGTTTTACATATTTTTTCAGCAATTCTTCGTCGACATCATAAACCGTTTTGTTCGACACAAGGTTTTCCCAGCGATTACCTTCCTGTCCACTTTGAAGAAGAAATTTCGTTATTTCTTCTCTGGACATAACCAAATCTTCATCAGCCACTCTGATTCTTGCTACATTATATGCAAAATACGGTATCTGATTTCCCGAGAATTTCACATGAATACAATCTCGACCATCCAAAACAACCTTGCTGATTTCCGGATATATTCTTGGTTCAATGAAGTTTTTTATTTTCTGACTCACTTCCCGCAAAGACTCTTCTGTCACAACCTGTCCCACAACAGTTCCATCGGGTTTGACTCCAAAATAAAGTTCCCCGTGCTGATGTTTGTTCAAAATTGCACAAATAGAATGCATTGCTTCTTTTAATTCACCGGTCGATTTTTTAAATTCCAAAGTTTCTGTTTCAATACCAAGGTTCAAATCAACACCTGCCTTCAACACATATAATTAAGCTATATACTTTTAATCATATTATTTATCAAAATTACACTTTAATTAATCTTAGTTTAAGTTTACAGTCACGCAATTTATTTGTTACTAAAATTAATCTTCCACAACGTATTTTACAGTCACGTAATTTGTTTAGGTACTAAAATGAATTCAGCAAGCACAAGGAATTGCGCAGGTTTTACAGTCACGTAATTTGTTTAGGTACTAAAATGCTGTGTCAGATCCGCTTTATCAGCCTCTGGTTTTACAGTCACGTAATTTGTTTAGGTACTAAAATACGGGAATGTGGATGCAATCGAAAGTTTGAGTTTTACAGTCACGTAATTTGTTTAGGTACTAAAATTCACTGATGCTTACATCGTGCGTCCGGTTTGTTTTACAGTCACGTAATTTGTTTAGGTACTAAAATAGAATACGAAATGACGGAATGCAACACAAGTTTTACAGTCACATAATTTGTTTAGGTACTAAAATCTATGCGTGAAATAGGAGAAATCACAAGTTGTTTTACAGTCACATAATTTGTTTAGGTACTAAAATAAATCAAACACACGCTGGATATTCTTCGAGTTTTACAGTCACATAATTTGTTTAGGTACTAAAATTGCAACAAAGCAGGACCAGGCAAACATTGGTTTTACAGTCACATAATTTGTTTAGGTACTAAAATATCAAACTTAATATTCCCTACTTTTGTATGCCATTGCCCTTGAGTTTATTATACCATTTTTCATGCTTTCAAAAAAGCTATTTCTGGCTTTTTTTCTGTATCTTCCCATCTATCGTTCAACATTAACGTCTGATTTATCAATTTACAGATAACGTTATCTTCCACTGTATATAAATATTCCGTTTGCCCTATGTGTTGGATAATCTTCTTCAAATTTTCCTGCAATTGTTCTTCCGAAAATCTCCTGTTGCATGGATAATTATTCTCTATATATGTTTCTATTTCATTGAACTCCGGCATTTGAAAATCTACTTCTCCCAATACCGTTATTCCTGAACATAGCTTTCCGTCACAACCCACATATCCATCCAGGCTTGTCGACAAAATAAAATAGACATCATATTTGATACAGATTTGTTGCATTTGCTTTAAAACAACTTCATATTCTTTTTTCGAAATTAAATGGTCAATATTTTCTACTATGATCAGCAATTTTCTTGGATTTATTTCCATTACATGTCCAATCAGATTCAAAAAAATTGTAAATAATTCAAAATTATTTTTATCCTCTAATGATGTTTGTCCATTTCCTACAACATTCGATTTTTGAACCATATCCCAGACATCCGATACGGCATACGTCAATTCAACATCACCCAGATGACTAAGATCTTTATTTATCAGCTGAAACATTTTTCATGCTTTCATATGCAACAATATCTATCATCGGTCTCAAAGGCTCCATTAAATCATCCACAAGATTGAACCGGTTATACTCGTTTTTATGATGAATACCAATTTGTGTGTTTAATCCATACCCAACACACACTCTTGCAATATATCCTCGCAGTACCGCATACCCGTAATCTAATCCGCTGTTTAATAAAATATCCTCATTTCCTCTGGAAAAGGAAGTTCCCATTAAAAGATTAAAATATACTTTTGCAGCATGAGCCTCTCTGTTGCTTTGATCCCCATTGATTATTTCTGATGAAAACTCTTTAATCGCCAGTGTTCCTTCCTGATCACTTGTTAATCGTAAATACGCTTTGGACTGATTTTGAATTTTCACTGTTACAATATCTTTCCACAGTTTATAGTGGCTCATAGTATTCTTTGCTTTTTTCTATCTGATAATCGATCACTTTCGAGGCTCTGCTATGATTATCATATGAACTATAATAGCCTGTTGGTAAATGTTTCTGATTGCATATCATTAACCCTATCCCCTGTTCAGACAACTGACACAAAAGCCTTGCCGAAAGCATAGATGACAGATTGTCCAGAACAATCATTGAAATATCATCTAAAGGTATCCATATATCTTCTCCCTCTTTTGTAACAATAAGATTATTTAATTTTACTTTTATCGTTACTTCATTCTCAATCAATACAACCCTGAATGCCATATTCCCCCCTATAAGAAAAAAAGAAGCACCCGTCGGTGCTTCTGATTTCGGCATAAAGCCTTGTTTTAGTAGGTCTAAACAAATTACGTGACTGTAAAAATTTGTTTTCTACATTTTTTATTATATTCCTGCAAATATATTTTGTCAATCATATGATTAACAATATTTTGAGATGAAAATTGCAAAGTTTAATTCTACCATCCATTTATACAGTGGAATTCTCTTCTGCACAAGTGGAG
>OBXA01000445.1_pt1 | contig 33246 bp, 28 predicted proteins | sample 1538121 | NCBI WGS metagenome assembly OBXA01 (sample SAMEA2580133, study PRJEB22360) | human gut metagenome | biome: human gut; feature: human-associated habitat; material: faeces | place: Denmark | collected 2008/2010 | reverse complement strand
TCAGTTTTTCGCCGTATACAGGAAGGCGCCGAAGTGCCCTACCAGCCGATGACACGGCTGGATATGCAGAGTGTAGGTGCACGGCTGGCTGCCGCGGCAATCGTTCTTGTGGCCGGAATCGCAATGGGAGATTCGAGTGCGGCATTGCCGCTCTGCCTGCTGGCGTTTTTGATCACAGCGCTGCCGATTGCAGCGCGTGTGCTGACCAATCTGACACACGGTTCGTTTTTCGATGAATATCTACTCGTGCTAATAGCGTCTATCGGCGCATTCGCGCTCGGCAGCCGTGCAGAAGCAACGGTTGTGCTCATCCTGTTCGAGATTGGCAAAATCGCAGGTGATATCGTTCTGGCATCCACCTATCAGGCGTTGCCGCAGCAGCATGATTTCATGCCGGAAAAGGCAACGGTCGTCAACATGAAGGGCGAACAGCGTCAGGTTCCGCTGGCAGATATCCGTCTGGGTGAGCTGGTTCTGGTGCACTCGGGTGAGCGCGTACCGATTGACGGTGTTGTGCTTCGCGGAGACGGCACGGTGGATGACAGCGTGCTTACCGGCGAAAACGTGCCGATGGCAGTTGATAAGAATACGCGTGTGCTGGCAGGCAGCCGGTATAACGGCTCTCTGATGCTGATTCGTGTGATCTCGCGCTACGAGGACTGCGCGGTTCGTCAGATTCGCCGCGTACAGAATGCAGCTGCCGAACACAAGGCAGCGTTGGAAAACAGTGCGCAGCGTAATGCCAAGCGCCTGGTTCCGGTTGTGATCGTCATTGCCGTCCTGGCAGCCGCACTTCCGCCGCTGTTCATGCCCGGTTCGGATATAACCGGCTGGGTATATCGCGGACTGACGCTTCTCATCGCCTGCTGTCCGACCGCACTGGCGTTGGCTGTACCGCTTGCTTTTGTATGCGGCGGCGGCCGACTTGAGAGCGAAGGCGTTCACATGAAGGGCAGCGAAGCGATGGAACGGACTGCAGACCTGCGTCTGGTCGTATTCAACAAGACCGGCACAGTGACCACCGGCAATCTGCAGATTAAAAAGATTTATCCCACGCAGGAGTTCTCCGAAAAGAACTGTCTGGCACTTGCCGCAGCAGCCGAGCAGCTTTCGCAGCATCCGGTTGCACGCGCAATCGTAAGTGCATGCCGGAAAAAGCTGCCGAAGATCGAGGAATTCGAGGAATTCCCGGGTCGCGGCGTGCGCGCTCGTATTGGTGATCACGTTCTACTGGTAGGCAACCGCAAGCTGATGGTCTCCCGCGGTGTCAAGGGTTTGCCGGATATCGACGGCACGGTTGTTTACATTGCCTGTGAAGGGGAGCACATCGGCGTGATTGAATTGGAGGATACGGTTCGTCCGTCCGCTGCTGACGCGATCAAGAAGATCAAGGATCAGGGCGTTGAGCGTACTGTACTTATCACCGGTGACGCTGAGACACCAACCCAGCGAATTGCAAATGCCGCCGGTATCGATACCGTTCACTGCAGCTTGATGCCTGAGGAAAAGCAGGCGAAGCTGGACTTTATGATGCGCACGATTCCGACAGACGGTACGACCGCCTATGTCGGCGACGGCGTAAGCGATATCGAGCAGCTCAAGATGGCTGATGTCGGTGTGGCAATGGGCACGCGCGGCTCCCGCTATTCAGCGGATGCGGCGAATGTACTGATTACCGCAAATGATCTGAGCGGTCTCGGCGAAGCTGTTCAGGTCTGCAAGAGTACACACGGAGTGGCAATGCAGAATCTGACACTGCTGGCCGCCATCAAGCTGGTGCTTGCTGTACTGGCGCTGATCGGTCTGGCGCAGATGTGGATGGCAGTTATCGTCGATGCTGTACTCACGGTGCTGACTGTGTTCAATACGTCCCGACTGCTCGGCAGTAAGCCGGAAATTTCAGAGGAATAAGCAAAACGCGAAGAAAGTGTAAAGGCTTTCTTCGCGTTTCTTTTTTGTTTTGTGTACTTTCTGCGCGAAAACAGTCAAAAACAGTATGGTTTTTTTCAGAAGGATATGATACAATAATCTGTATGAATGAAAATGGAGGAATACGTCTTGCATAAAAAGATGGAAGCCATTTTGTCCCGTGTACAGAAGCCGGCACGCTACGTCGGCGGTGAATGGGGCTCGGTGATGAAAGATAAAAAGAACATCGATCTGCGATTTGCGTTCTGTTTTCCGGATACCTATGAGGTTGCCATGTCTCACCTCGGTTCGCGTATCCTTTACGGCCTGCTCAATGATCAGAAGGGCATCTGGTGCGAACGCGTCTGCGCGCCATGGATCGACATGGAGGCTGAAATGCGCGAGGCCGGTCTGCCGCTGTACGGTCTGGAGAGCGGTGACCCATTGTCGGACTTTGATATTATCGCGTTTACGCTGCAGTATGAGCTGTCGTTTTCCAACATTCTGAATATGCTGGATCTCGGCGGTATTCCGGTGCTGGCAAAGGACCGTACCGAACTCAAGCATATTGTAGCCTGCGGCGGTCCGTGTGCCTACAATCCGGAGCCGCTGGCTGACTTCGTTGACCTGTTCATGATCGGCGACGGCGAGGAGATCATGCTGGAATTTACCGATCTGTACCGCAAAGCAAAGCGCGAGAACTGGTCCAAGCAGGAGTTCCTGATCGCAGCGGCGCAGATCGAGGGTATGTATGTGCCCGCACTGTATGAGGTCAAGTATCACGAGGACGGCACGATTGAGAGCGTTACGCCGACACACGGCGCACCGGCGCTTGTGCAGAAGCGCATTGTCAAGGATCTGGATACCATGTACTATCCGGAGTCCTTTGTCGTGCCCTCGACCGACATCGTGTTCGACCGTGCGATGATCGAGCTGTTCCGCGGCTGCCCGCGCGGCTGCCGTTTCTGTCAGGCGGGACACACCTACCGTCCGCTGCGTACCAAATCCAAGGAGGTGCTGCTCAAACAGGCCGAGGCCGTGCTCAAAAACTCCGGTTACGAGGAGATTTCGCTGTCTTCGCTGTCCACCAGTGACTACGGCGAACTGTCCGGACTGACCGAGTGTATGCTCGACTATTGTGAGCCGCGGCATATCAGCCTGTCGCTGCCATCGCTCCGTGCGGACAGCTTTTCCGCCGAACTGATGGAGCGCGTACAGAAAACCCGCAAAAGCGGCCTGACGTTTGCATGTGAGGCCGGTACGCAGCGCCTGCGTGATGTTATCAACAAGAACATCCGCGAGGAGGACGTGCTACATGCCTGCGAGATTGCCTTTCAGGGCGGCTGGAATAACGTCAAGCTCTATTTCATGATGGGTCTGCCGACCGAGACCTACGAGGATCTGGACGGCATTTCCGACATTTGCAAAAAGGTCGCCTATTGTTGGCGTGAGAACACGCCCAACCGTGCGCGCGGCGTGCGTATCACAGCGTCGGCTTCGTGCTTTGTGCCCAAGCCCCAGACCCCGTTCCAGTGGGACGCGCAGGACACGCTCGAGCAGTTCCGCGAGAAGCAGGCGCACCTCAAGGTGGTCATGAAAACCAAGAATGTCACCTACAACTGGCATGATGCCGAGACCTCGGTGCTCGAGGGCGTTATTGCACGCGGCGACCGCCGTCAGGGCAAGGCGATTCTGCTGGCGTGGCAGCGCGGCTGCAAGATGGACGGCTGGGATCAGTGCTTCGACTTTGACAAGTGGATGCAGGCGTTCCGCGACTGCGGACTCGATCCAGAGTTCTACGCATCCCGTCAGCGTCCGATGGACGAGGTGTTCCCGTGGGATCACATCGGCTGCGGCACGCGCAAGGAGCATCTCAAGCGTGAGTGGGAGCGTTCCCGCGAAGCGGCTATTACGCCGGACTGTATGCACCAGTGTGCCGGCTGCGGCGCAAGCGCTCTGCTGAAGGGAGGCAAGTGCCATGTTTAAGGCTCGAATGAAATTTGCCAAAGAAGGAAGAGCCAAGTATATCTCTCACCTTGATCTGATGCACGCTATGCAGCGTTCGATGGCACGCTGCCAGATGCCGCTGTGGTTCACCGAGGGTTTCAATCAGCACGCCTACGTTTCGGTGGCGCTGCCGCTTTCGACCGGCTATTCCGGCGAGTGCGAATTTCTGGATTTCAATATCACGGCAGAAGCTGTGCCGGAAAATGCGGTGGAAGCGCTCAATGATGTATTTCCCGAGGGCCTGCGTGCAATCGAGATTTACCCGCTTGCCGACGGCGGCATGAAGGTCGGTTCAATTGAATGGTCGCAGTACCGCATCACATGGGGTTTTGAGGATGGTACGCCCAAGGGCTTTGCCGACGATGTGCACAATCTGTTCCGCCGTCCCATGGTCGAGATCGTCAAGCGTTCCAAGCGCGGCGAAAAGACGGTCAATATGCGTGAGCTGATGCGCGATCTGACCGTTACCGATGGTCCTGATGAGGTGACCGCTGTTGTCACCACCGCTGCCGGCAATAACAACATGAGTCCGGAATATCTGACCCGTGCCATCCGGCAGTATCTGCCGCAGTACGAGATTCCGTTCAGCGCGTACCACCGCATGAACGTGTTTACTTCTGACGGCACTCCATTTCGATAAAAGGAGAGTTTCATGGCAACCCAGAATGTTTCCGAAGAACAGCTGCAATCGCAGTTTACCTATATTGACGCAGTAGCCCGCCTGTTGGGGGACAAGCGTCCCAAAGCCTATACGCATACGTTCGGCTGCCAGCAGAACGAGGCGGATACCGAGCGTATCCGCGGCATGCTGTCCGAAATGGGCTACGAAATGACCGATACGCCCGACGAGGCAGATTTTATCCTGTTCAACACCTGTGCTGTGCGTGAGCATGCCGAGGATCGTGCGTTCGGCAACGTCGGCGCACTCCGCCATCTGAAAAAGGATCGCCCGGGCATTGTTATTGCAATGTGCGGCTGCATGGCCCAGCAGGAGAAAAACGTCGAGAAGATTAAGAAAAGCTATCCGCAGGTAAATCTCCTGTTCGGCACGCATGCGCTCTGGCGATTTCCGTCGCTGCTGTACCGCGTGCTGACCGAGAAAAAGCGCGTGTTCGACATCGGCGGCGAGGACGATATCGCCGAAGGTCTGCCGGTGCTGCGTGCCAAGGGCGCAAAGGCGTGGCTGTCCATCATGTACGGCTGGAACAACTTCTGCACCTACTGCATCGTGCCGTATGTGCGCGGCAGAGAGCGCAGCCGCCGACCGGAGGAGATCGAGAAAGAACTGCGTGAGCTGGTCGCGGCGGGTTACAAGGAGATTACGTTGCTCGGCCAGAACGTCAATTCCTATGGCAAGGATCTCGGCATTGACGTGGATTTTGCCGATCTTCTGCGCCGTCTCAACGCCGTGCCCGGCGATTTCTGGCTGCGGTTTATGACAAGCCACCCGAAGGACGCGTCTTCCAAGCTGTTTTCCGCCATGGCGGAGTGCGGCAAGGTCGCAAAGCAGCTGCATCTGCCGTTCCAGTCTGGCAGTGACGAGATTCTGCACCGCATGAACCGCCGCTATACGGCAGAGCACTACAAATCGCTGATTGCGGATGCACGGTCGAAAATGCCGGATATTACGCTGTCAAGCGATATTATCGTCGGTTTCCCGGGCGAAACGGACGAGGATTTCGAGCAGACCCTGAAGCTGGTGCAGGATACCCGGTTTGATCTGCTGTTTACCTTCCTGTATTCGCCTCGCACGGGCACGCCCGCAGCCTCCTATGAGGATAACGCTACGCCGCAGGATAAGCAGCGCCGCTTCGAGCGCCTGCTCAAGGCGCAGGATGAAATCGTTGCTGAAAAGCAGGCAGCTTATCAGGGCAGGAAGCTGCGGCTGCTCGTGGACGGCAATGCCAAGGGATCGGAGTATCCGTTCACTGCGCGTACCGAGGGCAACCTGCTTGTCTGCGTGCGCGGTGACGATATCAAAATCGGTGAATTTATCGAGGCAGAGATCGAGAAAACCTCGCTTCGCTGTCTGTTTGCACACAAATTATAAGAAAGAGGTAAGAACATGGCTGAACTGACGCCCATGATGCAGCAGTATTTTGAGATCAAAAACAAAAATAAAGATTACATTCTGTTTTACCGTCTGGGCGATTTTTACGAAATGTTCTTTGACGATGCCAAGCTGGTCTCCCGCGAGCTGGAGCTGACGCTGACCGGCCGCGACTGCGGTCAGGGAGAACGTGCACCGATGTGCGGCGTGCCGTATCACAGCGCGGAAGGCTATATTGCCAAGCTGGTGCAGAAGGGTTACAAAATTGCGATCTGTGAGCAGATGGAGGACCCGAAAAAGGCAAAAGGTCTGGTCAAGCGCGAGATCATCCGACGCGTGACACCGGGTACGGTCGTGGAAGCCTCCATGCTGGATGAAAACCGGAACAACTTTCTCGGCTGCGTATATGCAGCCGGTGGTTCCGTCGGCGTATGCTTTGCTGATATTACGACAGGTTCGGTGTACGCGACCGGCTCGGATAACTGGAATGACATCACCAGCGAGTTCGGACGCTTTGCGCCGCGTGAGGTGCTGGTCGGCGGCGGAGCCATTTCGGCAGACAGCCTTCAGTCCTTTCTGAAGGAACGTCTGGAGGCGCTCATAGAGCCGATGCCGGAGGAGTGCTTTGAGGCACAGCGCAGTGCGGAACGCATTCAGGAGCACTTCAAGGTGCAGGACTTTGACGCTGCAGGTCTGACCGACCTGCCGTGCACTGTGCAGTGCCTCGGCGGTCTGCTGGATTACCTCGAACAGACGCAGAAGGCCAGCCTTTCCAGTCTGAATCAGCTGCAGGTGTACCATCAAGGCCAGTATATGGAGCTTGACCTGATCGCACGCCGCAATCTCGAGCTTTGCGAGACCATGCGCACCAAGGAGAAGAAGGGCACGCTGCTGTGGGTGCTTGACCACACGCGCACGGCAATGGGTTCGCGCCTGATTCGTCAGTGGATTGAAAAACCGCTGTATAATCCGCTGCATATTGCACGCCGTCAGCAGGCGGTAGGTGCATTGTGTGACGATGTAATTGCCCGCACGGCATTGACGGACGCACTCAAGCGGGTGTTCGATATGGAGCGCCTGATCGGGCGCGTAGCCTACGGCACTGCAAACTGCCGTGATCTGCGTGCGCTGTCGGCGGCAATTTCTTGTCTGCCGGAGATCAAAACGCAGGCTGCTCTGTTCGGACAGGCTATGCTGCGTGAGCTGACCGGCAAGATTGATCTGCTCGAAGACATTCGCGCGCTGGTCGAGCAGGCCATCGTGGATGAGCCGCCGATTCTTCTTCGGGAAGGCGGCATGATCCGCAAGGGCTTCAACGAGGAGATTGACCGTCTGCGCGACCTTGCGTCCGGCGGTAAGGGCAAAATTGCCGAAATCGAGCAGGCGGAACGCGAGCGTACCGGCATCAGCAAACTGAAAATCGGCTATAACCGTGTGTTCGGCTATTATATTGAGGTCAGCCGCTCCAATGCGGAGGCGGTTCCGGAGAACTACATTCGTAAGCAGACGCTTGCGAACAGCGAGGGCCATATTACCCGGCTCATCCACCGCTTGCGAACAGCGAGCGCTATATCACCGAGGAGCTGAAACAGCTCGAGAGCACCGTGCTCGGCGCGCAGGAACGGCTGACCGCACTCGAGTATGAGGTGTTTGTCTCTGTACGTGACCAGATTGCCGCCGAGGTACACCGCGTGCAGAAAACCGCACAGGCTATCGCAGCGCTTGACGTTCTGTGCGCTCTGGCTGATGTGGCATGTGATAACAACTATGTTTGTCCGGTGGTGGATTTTTCCGACCGCATTGACATCAAGGACGGTCGTCACCCGGTTGTTGAGAAAATGCTGTCCGATAGTCTGTTCATCCCGAACGACACCCTGCTCGACAGCAAGGAAAACCGCGTTGCTATCATCACCGGCCCGAATATGGCAGGCAAATCCACCTATATGCGGCAGGTGGCACTGATTACCATCATGGCGCAGATTGGCTCGTATGTGCCGGCCTCGTCCGCGCATATCGGCGTGGCAGACCGCGTGTTTACCCGTGTCGGCGCGTCGGATGATCTGGCGAGCGGTCAATCCACCTTCATGGTGGAGATGAGCGAGGTCGCGGATATTCTGCGGCACGCTACCAAGTCCAGCCTGATCATTCTGGATGAGATTGGACGCGGCACCTCTACCTATGACGGCATGAGCATTGCCCGCGCAGTTGTAGAGTATGTAGCGGACAAAAAGCGCATCGGCGCACGCGCGCTGTTTGCAACGCATTATCACGAACTGACTGTGCTTGAAGATTTGGTCAAGGGCGTCAAGAATTACAATATCGCAGTCAAAAAGCGCGGTGATGACATTACGTTCCTGCGCAAAATCGTGCGCGGCGGTGCGGATGACAGTTATGGCATTGAGGTTGCAAAGCTGGCCGGTGTGCCGAATCCGGTCATCAAGCGAGCAAAGGCTGTGCTGGCTGATCTGGAATCCACCATGCCAAAAATCGAGCTGCACGCCGTAGCCGAGGAACCGGAAGACGTTCCGCAGATTACGATAGATTCGCTCTCCGGCGACGCAGTCGCAGAGCGGCTGCGTGCACTGCAGGTGGACACCATGACGCCGATCGAGGCGCTCAACGCACTGTATGAGCTGAAAAAGCTGGTTTAATCATTTATCAGGGCAGGAAAGACCAACCATGATTTGTTCCGGAAAGGAAAACAAAGAAAAATGGCAGTGATTCATGAATTATCTCCGCATCTTGCGGATTTGATCGCGGCAGGAGAGGTTGTTGAACGGCCGTCCTCTGTGGCGAAGGAGCTGGTCGAGAATGCGATTGACGCAGGTTCTACCCGCATTACGGTGGAGATCGAAAACGGCGGCATTACCTATCTGCGTATTGCGGATAACGGCTGCGGCATGTCGGCAGAGGATGCACCTGTGGCCTTCCGCCGCCACGCGACCAGCAAGCTGCGTACCGAGGAAGATTTGAACGCCATCGGCACATTGGGCTTCCGCGGTGAAGCACTGGCTGCGATTTCGTCGGTTACGCGCATTGATCTGTTCACGCGTCAGGCGGGTTCGATTGCGGGTCTGCATCTGCATCTGGAAGCCGGTGAGATTCAGACACAGGAGGAAGCCGGCTGTCCGGAAGGCACAACAATCGTTGTGCGCGACCTGTTCTTCAACACACCAGCTCGCATGAAGTTTCTTAAAAAGGACTTCACCGAGGCGGGTTACATTCTCGGCGTAGTACAGCATGCGGCGCTCTCCCATCCGGAGATTGCGTTCACGCTCATTCGCGACGGCAAGCAGGTATTCTCGTCGGACGGCAAGGGCAAGCTGATTGCACCGGTGTTCGGCGTATTCGGCAAGGAAATGACTGCCAATATGATTGAAGTGCCGATGACCGAGCGCAACGGTATGACCGTGCACGGCTACATTGTCAAGCCGCACGCCGGACGTGCCAACCGTTCCATGCAGCATTTTTTTGTCAATGGTCGCTATGTCAAGAGCCGTCTTATGCAGGCTGCAATGGAAGAGGCCTATCGCAATGCAATCATCACCGGCAAATATCCGTCTGGTGCGCTTTTCCTGGATTTGCCGCTGTCGGCGGTCGACGTCAACGTGCATCCTGCAAAAACCGAGGTAAAATTTTCGCAGGAAAAGCCGATTTTCGAGGTCGTGTATATTGCCTGCAAGAATGCACTTGCCGCAAACGACAATATGCCGCATCTGGAGCACAAGGAGAAGGAAGCGCCTGCCAAGCCGCGTGAAGATAATCTGACGCATGAGCAGCAGCGGTTTGCGATTCCAAAGCCGGTAGACCCTAAGCCGTTTGTCACGCCGAGTGTCAAGCCAACACCAATTGCACCGGTAAAGAACGACGAGGAAGCACCGGATTTAGAGGATTTCCTCGTGTCCATCCCGCCAAAGGCAGAGCGTCCGCGCAGTGCATCGAGTTATCTGTCCGCGCCGCGCATACTGCAGGAGGAACCGCAGGAACCAGTTCGTACGCGAATGGCACAGCCGGTCGAGCCGGTCACAGAACCGACACCTGCCGTGCATACACCGGCACCGGAGCCGGAAGATGAATCGATGGTTGTTGTGCCGTCTGTCAGCGCACCGGAGGTCAAGGGTAAGCCGCAGATCCTGCAGCCGCTGGATACCGGTGTGCGTGTGATCGGCGAATGCTTTCAGACGTACATCATTGCTGAGGACAAGGACGGCTTGATTCTCATCGACAAGCATGCCGCGCATGAACGCATTCTGTTCAACAAGCTGCGTGCGGAGACCGATATGCCACAGCAGCAGCTTCTCACGCCTGTAATTGTAGAGCTGACCGGCGAGGAAGCCGCCGCTGTGCAGTCGCAGATCGAGGATATCCGTCAGGCAGGATTTGCCATCGACAGCTTTGGCGAGAACAGCTTTGCCGTACGCAGCGTGCCCGCTTATCTGGATAGCGGCGATGTGCAGAGCGTCATCAGTGAATTGGCCGAAAAGGCGATGAACAGCCGTACCACCGTGCCGGATCGTCTGGACGATTTAATTCATACGGTAGCATGCAAGGCGGCTATCAAGGCAGGAAAACCGACCACGATGACTGAGCTGCAGGACCTGTGCGAGCGGGTGCTGAGCGATGACAACGTGCGTTCCTGCCCGCATGGCAGACCGACGACCGTTCGTCTGACCAAATATGAGCTTGACAAGATGTTCAAGCGTGTGAATCAATAAAAAGCGAGGAAACAGCATGGAAAACCGTTTGATCTGTATCTGCGGACCGACTGCCAGCGGCAAAACCGCCTTATCGGTCGCGCTGGCGCAACAACTGCATACTGAGATCATTTCTGCGGATTCCATGCAGCTTTACCGTGAGATGGATATCGGCACCGCCAAGCCTGATATGAAGGAACGGCAGGGCGTGCCGCACCATCTGTTCGATGTGTGCGAGCCCGGCGAAGCGTTCTCGGTGGCGCGGTATGTCGAACTGGCAGACGCTGCTGCGCAGGATATTCTGTCGCGCGGCATGACGCCGATCGTTGTCGGCGGTACAGGATTGTACATGGACGCGCTCATCGAGTGCAGCGTATTCTCCGGCGATGAGACCGACCTGACCGTGCGTGAGAAATATCAGCGGATGGCGGCTGAGCAGGGCAATCAGGCGGTACATGACTGTCTGGCTAAGGTAGATCCGGCCGGAGCGGAACGTCTGCACCCGAATAATCTCAAGCGCGTCATTCGTGCTCTTGAGGTGTATGAGCAGACCGGTATGACGATCGACGAATTTAACCGCAGGAACAAGCGCCCAGAGCCAAAGTATGATGCGCTCAAGATCGGTGTTTGCCCGTCTGACCGTGAAATTCTGTATGACCGCATCAATCGCAGAGTGGATCTTATGCTGGAAAACGGTCTGCTGGAGGAGACGAAACGGCTGGTGGAACGCGGTCTGCTGACCGGCACTGCCGCGCAGGCCATCGGCTATAAAGAACTGCTCGGCTATCTGAACGGCGAGCAAACATTGGAAGAATGTGCCGAATTACTCAAACGGCGCAGCAGAAATTATGCAAAACGTCAGCTTACCTGGCTGAAAAGGGATGACAGCATCCACTGGATATATTATAATAGTGGAGAAGAACTTCCTTTCGTCTTACAGGAAACGACAAAATATCTTCAAAACCACGGTGTACAATGATACCATAAATTGTAATTTCAACTGGAGGAATCATTGTGCGAAACGAAATCAATTTACAGGACAGAATGCTCAGTGCACTGCGTCAGCAGGCGCAGAACATCACCGTATTTTTAACGAACGGCTTTCAGATGCGTGGTATCGTCCGCGGATTCGACAGCTTCGTTGTGATTTTGGAGAGCGACGGAAAACAGCAAATGATCTATAAGCACGCAATCTCTACTCTGATCCCGCAGCATAGAGTCGATCTCCATGCACCGAGAGGGGAGCGTGCGGAACAGTGAACATATACGAGGTCTTTACATGGGACAACAGACAAAAAGCACAAAATCCAAGTCGCGAAAACGGCGGAATGACGGCGGAAACCGCGTTGTATTTATCATTGCGGCGGTGCTGATGGTGATTTATCTGGGAGGCCGTCTTTCTAACGCGTTTTCGGCTGCACCGGAGACCACACCGGCTCTGCATGTCACAGTTAATGACAGCTTTACGAGCGATGGCTGGTTCTTCCGCGATGAAGAACCAATCGACAATGCCACGGGCAGCTCGGTCAAGCACATCGTGTACAGCGGTGAACGCGTACAGCAGGACGCACCGCTGGCGATCATCTATTCTGATCAGGAATCTATGGACCTGAGCCGACAGCTTGATCCGCTGGAGGAACGTATTTCTCTTCTGGATACAGCGCTGCAGTCCACATCGGACAGCTCAAACATCGCAAAGCTGGATCAGGTCATCACGCTGACGATCGAGCAGCTGGCCGAGCAGGTGAAGGAAGGCAGCGGCTCTTCGGTCGCGTCTGCCGCAAGTTCGCTGCGCACACTGTCGCTGCGCCGCGAGACCGGCAATGTGGATACCAACGAGGTATCTGCCGAACGTGACGCTTTGGTTTCTGAGCAGTCCTCGCTCGAGCATCAGCTTACCGGCCGAACCACGGAACTCACTGCATCCTCGTCCGGATATTTCTCCGAGGTAGTGGATGGATACGAGAGCATTCTCACACCATCCTCACTGGATGAGATGACCGTGGAGCAGTTTGACAAGACCGTTGCGCAGCAGCCGTCTGCTGAGAACAGCAATTCGCTCGGCAAGATCGTTAAGGGATTCAACTGGTATCTGGCAGCTAAGATTCCGGCCGAGCAGGCCGAGCGTCTGCAGGTCGGTCAGGAGCTGACAGTAAACTTTACGCAGGCTTCGATGGAATCCAAAGTAACCGTGCATTCCATCAACCATCAAGGTAACAGCGATACGGCTCTGCTGGTGATGGAAGGCACAGAATTCAGCAGTGAAATGGTTTCCATGCGCGAACAGCCGATCGAAATTATCATTGCGACCTACACCGGACTCAAGGTGCCGAAGAGTGCCGTCCGTGTGCAGGAACAAACAGACAGCGACGGAAAGACCACGCAGATCCCCGGCGTGTTCATCCTGAGCGGCTCGATACAGAAATTCAAAATGATCAACGAGCTGTTTGAGGCGGACGATTATTATGTCGTCGAACAAAGTGCGACCAACTCCGATATGCTGGTCGAGCGAGACCAGGTTATCGTTCAAGGTAAAAATCTGCAAAACAATATGGTGGTGAAGACATGACGGAGCAAGAAAAGAAAGAACTGCAGGAACGCGTAAAATCTGTGATCGAGCGCGTAAACAATGCCGCCGTGCAGGCAGGGCGCGATCCCAGTGAAATTACACTGGTGGCTGCGACCAAAATGAATGACGCCGAGCGCGTGCAGGCGGCTATCGAAGCGGGAATCCGTGTGTGCGGCGAAAACCGCGTACAGGAACTGCAGGAGAAGTATGAACAGAACGCCTACGATGGCGCAGACCTTCAGTTTATCGGCACGCTGCAGACCAACAAGGTCAAGTACCTGATCGGCAAGGTTTCGCTGATTCAGTCGGTCGGCTCGGTTCATCTCGGCGAGGCTATCGCCAAGGAAGCCGAGAAGCGCGGTGTTTGTCAGGATATTCTTCTGGAGGTAAATATCGGCAGAGAAGCTGCCAAAAGCGGTCTTCCGCCCGAAGAACTGCACGATGCAATCGTAAAATTGAGCGCAAAAAAGTCGCTTCATATCCGCGGATTGATGGCAATTCCTCCCGTTGCGGATGAAAAAACAAAAAATTCAAACTACTTTACCGAAATGCGTCAAGTATTTATTGACATTTTGACGAAAAAATACGATAATGTAGATATGGATTATTTGTCTATGGGAATGACGAATGATTTTGAAACGGCGATTGCGTGCGGAGCGAACATGGTTCGCGTGGGCACGGCGATCTTTGGCAAACGGCCGTATCAGATCGTTTCGCCTTAAAACATAAGGAGGAACTTGGCATGGGTTCAATCAAAGGCTTTATTGATTGGGTAAAGGGCAGCGAGTTGGAGGACGACTACGAAGACGAGATGCCCCGTCAGAGAAACGAAGAACCTGCGATGGATAGCGAGCCATCATCTTACAATAGAAGATCCTATGACCGTTCGTACGACAGTGATGCACAGGACACGCCTCAGGTGCGCCGTCACGATCGCAGCGATAAGGTTGTAAACATCAATACTACTACACAGTTGGCTGTGGTTCTGGTCAAGCCGGATCGCTTTGAGGCGGCTGCGGAGATTGCAGATCATCTCAAGGACAAGCGTACGGTTGTCCTGAATCTGGAGCAGACCAACAAGGATATTGCCCGCCGTCTGGTGGATTTCCTCAGCGGTGTTGCGTATGCAAACGAAGGCAAGATCAAGAAGGTTGCAAACAGCACCTATATTATCACACCCTACAATGTTGATATTATGGGCGATCTGATCGACGAACTGGAAAACAGCGGTATGTATTTCTAAGCGCAGATCGTGAGTACTATCGTGAACAGCTTGGTAATATATTTCGTAGGCAGCTTATTGCGCATTCTGCAGTTTATGTTTTTTGCACGGGCAATCATGAGCTGGTTCGTACAGGGCAGCGACTCAAAAATCTACGAGTTTCTGTGCCTTGTTACCGAGCCGGTCATTCAACCTTTTCGCAGTCTGCTGAGCCGCGTGAGTGCGCTGCGGAATTGTCCGTTTGATTTTGCGTTTATGCTGGCTTTTTTTGTTCTGATTGTTTTAGAACAAATGGTATATATGCTTTAAGCCTGCCGGACAAACGGCGCTGATTTTGGTCGGGCGCAGCCCGACCATTTTTCCGTGTCAGTACGGCAAATGATATAAAGACGGAGGAAAAACATATGACGGTGCAGGAAATACAAGAAATCGGCTTTGAAAAAGCGGTTTTCGGCGGATATGACATGAAATCTGTCGATACTTTTCTCGAGCGTGTTGCAGAGGAATTTGCAGCGATGCAGAAGGAAAACGCTGCTATGAAGGCAAAAATGAAAGTGCTGGTCGATAAAATTGAAGAGTACCGCGGTGTTGAAGAAGGAATGCACCGTACCTTGCTGACCGCACAGTCGATTGCACAGGAGACAATTGACAAGGCGAAGAAGGAAGCAGAGGAGATCATTGCTTCTGCGAAGGATGAAACCGCCAACAAGGTGAAAGACACCCAGGTGGAAATCAACACCGAGGAACAGAAACTGGAGACTGCCCGCAAGAACACTGCTGAGTTCATCGCTCATGTAGCAAAGCTGTATCAGTCGCAGGCAAGAGCACTGGCAGAGTTGGCGAAGGGCGAAAACCTCGCTCCGGTACAGCAGACTGAAGATGCAAAGAACACAAATGCGACTGGGAAGGGCGATGCACCAGTGGAAGATGCAACGCGTAAATTCGACTTCGGCGAACTGCAGTTCGGCACTGAATACGACCCGAAGGACGTTAAGTAAATAAGCGAAAGGACTGAATACTGCACAATGCAGCAGGATTACAACAATACGATCAATTTGCCCAAAACCGAATTCCCGATGCGTGCCGGTCTGCCGAAGCGCGAGCCGGGTTTTCTGGAAAACTGGGAGAAGAACGACCTCTACCATGAACTGATGAAGAAGAACGAGGGCAAGCCGCTTTTCGTTCTGCACGACGGCCCTCCGTATGCAAACGGCAATCTGCATATGGGTCACGCACTGAATAAGATCCTTAAGGATTTTATTCTGCGTTCGCGCAATATGATGGGTTATCAGGCTCCGTACATTCCGGGCTGGGATACCCATGGTCTTCCGATTGAGCGTCAGGCAATCAAGGCTTACGGCATGGATCGCAGCAAGGTTTCCACTGCGGAGTTCCGCTCCAAGTGTGAAGAGTTCGCACACGATCATGTCAATACCCAGCGTACCCAGTTTAAGCGTCTGGGCGTTATCGGCGACTGGGATCGCCCGTACCTGACCCTGACCCACGATTACGAGGCTGCTCAGATTGAGATTTTCGGCGAGATGGCTAAGAAGGGTTACATCTACAAGGGTCAGAAGCCGGTTTACTGGTGCCCGCACGACGAGACCGCACTGGCTGAGGCAGAGATTGAGTACAAGGATGTTCCGTGTAAGTCTATCTTTGTAAAGTTCGCTGTAACCGATGACAAGGGTGTTATCACCAAGCTGCTTGGTACCAAGGAGAATGTATATTTCGTAATTTGGACCACCACTACCTGGACCATTCCGGGCAACCTTGCAATTTCTCTGAACCCGAACTTCGAGTACGATTTCGTTAAGGTTCCGAACGGCGAGATTTATGTTCTGGCTAAGGAACTGGTTGCTTCTGTTATGAAGACTGCCGGCATTGACAGCTGGGAAGTTCTCGCAACCGTTCTCGGCTCTGATCTGGAGCTGATCAAGACCAAGCACCCGCTGTTCGACCGTGATTCTCTGGTTATCACCGGTGACCATGTAACGCTCGATGCCGGTACCGGCTGTGTTCATACCGCTCCGGGCTTTGGTGCTGATGACTTTATCGTTTGCCAGAGGTACAACATCCCGATTATCGTTCCGGTTGACGGCAAGGGCCGTCACACCGCCGAATCCGGCAAGTACGAGGGTATGTTCGTTGACGATTCCAACGAGGTTATTCTCAAGGATCTGGATGACTGCGGCGCACTTCTCGCAACCGAGGACATCGTGCACAGCTATCCGCATTGCTGGCGCTGCAAAAATCCGATTATCTTCCGTACCACCGAGCAGTGGTTCTGCTCTGTTGATGCGCTCAAGGATGACGCAGTCAAGGCTTGTGAGGACATCAAGTGGATTCCCGGCTGGGGTCAGGAGCGCATGACCTCCATGATCCGTGAGCGTTCCGACTGGTGTATTTCCCGTCAGCGTGTCTGGGGTGTTCCGATTCCGATCTTCACCTGCAAGAAGTGCGGCAAGCCGCTGGTAAATGAGCAGACGATTAAGGCCGTTGCTGATCTGTTCCGTGAAAAGGGCTCCAACGCATGGTTCGACATGACGGCTGCTGAGATTCTGCCGGCAGGCACCAAGTGTGAGTGCGGCTGCAGTGAGTTCGACAAGGAAACCGACACCATGGATGTATGGTTTGACTCCGGTTCTTCCTGGCGTGCTGTTATCGAGAACCGCGAAGGTCAGAAGACCCCGGTTGACGTATATCTGGAAGGCAATGACCAGTATCGCGGCTGGTTCCAGTCCTCGATGCTGACTTCTATTGCTACGCAGGGCAAGGCTCCGTACAAGACGGTTATCACCCACGGTATGATTGTTGATGAGGAGCGCCAGAAGATGTCCAAATCTCTGGGCAATGGTATTGCTCCGGAGGATATCCTCAAGCAGTATGGCGCAGACGTAATGCGTCTGTGGGTTGCTTCTTCTGACTACCGTCAGGATATGCGTATTTCCAAGGACATGCTCAAGCATCTGTCGCAGAACTACCTCAAGATCCGTAACACGGCTCGCTACATTCTGGGCAACCTGTTTGACTTTGATCCTAAGACCAACGCTGTTGCATACGCAGATATGCCGGAGCTGGATAAGTGGGCACTGATGAAGCTGAACGACCTTGCTGCAAAGGTTCGTGAGGGATATGATAGCTACGAATTCCACACCGTATTCCATGCAATTCATAATTTCTGTGTTGTTGATATGTCCAACTTCTACCTCGATGTGATCAAGGATCGTCTGTACTGCGATGAGACCGATGGTCTGAGCCGCCGCTCTGCACAGACTACGATCTATCGTATCCTGAGTGCGCTGGTTCGCATGCTGTCTCCGATTCTGTGCTTTACCGCAGACGAAATCTGGCAGGCTATGCCGCACGCTGCTGAGGATGATGTTCGCAACGTAGCATATAACGAGATGCCGCAGGCTGACGAGGCTTTGTCCTTCAGCGATGAGGATCGTGCTAAGTGGGACAAGCTGACAGCATTCCGCGATGATGTAAACAAGGCTCTCGAGGGTGCGCGTACTGCTAAGACCATCGGCAAGCCGCTGGAAGCATGCGTTACTGTTTACGCTGACGCTGAACAGGCTGCATTCCTGAACGGCTGTGGTCAGGATCTGGCTGATCTGTGCATTGTTTCCGAACTTGATGTCGTTGCCGGTGACGGTGAGGGCGCTGCAAGCGAGAATCTGCCGGGTCTGAAGATTGCTGTTGCCCGCGCAGCAGGTGAGAAGTGCCTGCGTTGCTGGAAGCAGGCTAAGACCGTTGGTTCTGATGCAAAGCATCCGGGTCTGTGTGCTCGCTGTGCCAAGGTTGTAGGCTAAAAGAAGAATCCAAGGGGGAGCAGAGCAATTCTGTTCCTCCTTTTTGTTTTGGAGGTAGAAGATGCCGATTTATATTTGTGCAATCTTGCTGATGATCGCGGCAGATCAGGCAGTGAAATACTGGGCGTTTACGTCCCTGCAGGCACAGCAGACCATTCCGTTGATCAATGGTGTATTTCACTTGACTTATATCGAGAATCGCGGTGCAGCATTCAGCCTGTTCGCGCAATTTGATTCACGCTGGATTTTTGTTGTATTGGCCATTGTGATTACAGTTGCCATTTTCATAGCGATTTACAGGAATTTGCTGCAGACTCAGCTAGGCTGCTGGTCTCTGATTCTGGTGGCGGCAGGCGCACTCGGCAACGCCATTGATCGTGTAGCACACGGTTTTGTTGTCGATATGTTTGACTTCCGTCTGATTCATTTTCCGGTATTTAATGTGGCAGATATCTTCATTTGTGCAGGTGGCGTACTGTTTGTGCTATATTTTATGTTTCAGCACAAGGAAACAAGCGGAGCGGAGAAGTAACCATGAGTGAATTACAATTTACAGTTCCGGCAGAGCAATCCGGCAAGCGTATCGACAGCTGGCTGGCAGAGCAGATTGAAGGACTGACCCGCTCTGGGGCGCAGAATCTGCTGTCAGAGCAGGCGGTAAGCTGTAACGGTCAGCCACTCAAGAAAAATTACAAGCTGGTCGGCAGCGAGGCGATTACGGTTCAGCTTCCGGAGTTAAAGGAAGTAGATCTCAAGCCGGAGAATATTCCGCTGGATATTGTTTATGAGGATGCGGATATTGTGGTGGTCAACAAGCCACGCGGCATGGTTGTGCATCCGGCGGCCGGCAACTGGGACGGTACGTTGGTAAATGCATTGATGTACCACTGTGGTGACAGTCTGTCTGGCATTAACGGTGAACATCGACCGGGCATTGTGCATCGTATTGATAAGGATACCAGCGGTCTGCTCGTTGTGGCGAAAAATGACGCCGCACATCAGAGCCTGGCAGCTCAGATTGCGGCGCATACGGCGTATCGCGGCTATGAAGCGATTGTGGTTGGTTCTGTCAAGGATGATACCGGAACGGTGGATAAGCCGATTGCCCGTCACAAGACGGATCGAAAAAAAATGGCAATCGTGGAGGGCGGACGTGAAGCAATCACGCATTATACTGTCATCAAACGATATAACGGCTACACATATATGGCATTTCAGCTCGAGACCGGACGTACACACCAGATTCGTGTACATATGGCATCTATTGGTCATCCGATTATCGGTGATCCGGTGTACGGACTGAAAAAAGACCGGTTTTCCAATATCGGCGGTCAATGTCTGCATGCAGCGAAGCTGACGCTCACGCACCCGAAAACAGGGGAGCGGATGGAGTTTTCGGCATCGCTGCCACAATATTTTACTGAAGTTCTTGATAAATTGGAGCGTATGCAATGAAAAAGTTTAAGGGTATGCTGCTGGCCTGCGATATGGATGGTACGCTGCTCGATGATTCAAAGCAAATTCCGGCAGAAAATTTGCGAGCATTACAATATTTTACGAAACAGGGAGGACGGCTGTCGCTTGCGACCGGCCGTTCTCCTCATGCTATTGGCATATATATAGACCAGTTGCCGGTCAATGCGCCATACAGTGTGATGAATGGTTCGTTGATTTGCGATGAAAATCGCAAGATTTTGTATTGCTCCGGAATGCCGTACGAGACGAAAGAAATGATCGAGCATGTATTGTTAAATAATTCACAATTCGGTTGTGAGGTTTTTACTGCAGAAACGGCGCTGATTCGTCAAATGAGCGATCACACGCTGCAGCACATGCACAAGCTGCATTTGGATTATCAGATGCTCTCTAATGAGCAGTTTGCAAAAAGCGCAACTGCGGACTGGTGTACGGTCAATTTTACCGGTGAACCGGCACAAATCACCGCACTGACACAGGATTTACTGATTCGATATCCGCATGTATTTGATGTGACATCTAGCATGCCAACATTCTGTGAAATCACAGCCGCTGGTGTGAATAAGGGTTCGGCTCTACGAAATATTGTTGAATACTTACCAGACGTTGAACGTGTGTTTGCTATTGGCGACAGCTACAATGATGAATCCATGCTGCAAGAAGCTCAGATTTCGTTTGCACCGGCCAATGCAGAGCCGGAAGTGCTGCAAAATGTCAATATGACGGTAAGTTCTAATAATGATCGTGCTGTGGCTGATATGATAGAGTATCTGGAGAAAATAGGATGAAAACTGTTCATTATTAATTGTCTATAAAATAGATGGTTTGTTAATTATACAAAATAAAGATTTTGTATAATTAGAAGTGCTGGCAATTACGCAGCACCGCCGCTGCGCTGACTGTCCTAATTTTTCTTATTCAGCTTCTTCTATCCTCGTAAGACGTTCTATAATTTGTTGCAATTGGTTATGTATCGGCACAGTTGTTTTCGTATCTGCATAAACTTTTTCTCGTATGGTTTTCGTAAAATAAAATCATCGCAAAAATACATAGACAATTGTTTTCTGTGATGCATCATTTTCGTGCAGTGACAGCAAACACAATTGTCACATTTAGTCATAGCATGCTCATATCTTTCTGTTGGTGTTTTTGCATGACGAAAGCGGCTCTTACAGAGCCGCTTATTTTAGTTATCCCGCATTCTTCAACCGAAACTGCTCAACCATCCGAATGAAATGCTGATGCACCGTCAAATCCATATCTAATTCTGGATGAAATGCGGTCACGAGCATATTATCCTGCTGCGCAGCAACGATATTACTGTCAACAATGGATAGCACCTCGACATTATTTCCTACGCTCTCAATATATGGTGCGCGAATGAATGTCATCGGTATTCTCTCGCTACCGCCAAACCGATCATCCGTGAAAAAACTGCCAAGCTGTCTGCCATAGGCATTACGCTTTACGCGGATATCCATCACACTGAAGCATGGTATGCCACCATCAATCTGCTTAGCCAGCAGAATCAGACCGGCACAGGTTCCGAATACAGGAAGCCCGTTTTGAATCTGCTCACGCAGCGTATCATACAAATCCAGCTCGCGCAAGAGTTTATTCATTACTGTGCTTTCGCCACCCGGAATAATCAAACCATTCATCGGCTGATCCAGATCGCGCTTCTGGCGAATTTCGAAGTGCGGTACGCCGAGTTTATCCAGCACTGCGGCATGCTCTGCGAAGGCGCCCTGCAGCGCCAGAATTCCAACTGCCATTTTACTTGCCTCGCTCTGCCATCAGCAATGCGATTTCGTTCTCGTTAATGCCAACCATTGCTTCACCCAGATCGGTAGACAGTTCTGCAATCAGCTTTGCATCGGTGTAGTTAGTAACCGCCTTTACGATTGCTGCAGCACGCTTTGCCGGATCGCCAGACTTGAAGATGCCCGAACCAACGAATACGCCTTCTGCGCCAAGCTGCATCATCAGTGCTGCGTCAGCCGGAGTTGCAACGCCGCCTGCTGCAAAGTTTACGACCGGCAGTCGGCCATTTTCATGCACACTGCGGAGCAGTTCAACCGGAACCTGCAGTTGCTTTGCGGCCTCAAACAGCTCATCCTCACGCAGATTCTGCACACGGCGAATTTCTGCGTTCATAGCGCGCATGTGACGAACTGCCTGCACAACATCACCTGTGCCCGGCTCACCCTTGGTACGGATCATTGCAGCGCCTTCAGCGATGCGGCGCAGAGCTTCACCCAGATCACGCGCACCGCATACAAACGGAACCTTGAACTGTGTCTTATCAATGTGGTATACATCGTCCGCCGGAGACAGCACTTCACTCTCGTCAATATAGTCGATCTCGATTGCTTCCAGAACCTGTGCCTCAACAAAGTGGCCGATACGGCACTTCGCCATAACCGGAATGGAAACTGCTTCCTGAATACCGCGAATCATCTTCGGGTCGCTCATGCGGGAAACGCCGCCTGCTGCACGGATGTCAGCCGGAATGCGCTCCAGCGCCATAACTGCACATGCGCCTGCGGCTTCGGCAATCTTCGCCTGCTCCGGTGTGGTTACGTCCATAATGACGCCGCCCTTCAGCATCTGGGCCAACTCCTTGTTCAGCTTATACTGTACGCTCATGTCGTTCAGACTCCTTTGTTGTTTGGTGTATGAACGCATTATACGCCCAATCTGAATATGTTAAAATGCTCAGATTGCGATTATTTTGCAATGCCAGTTTGCAAGAAATAAAGAAAAGCACGGTTTCTGTTCTAAAACAAAAGCCGTGCTTTATACTGCTTATCAGCTATTATATGCTGTATTTTCCTCATCAGTTACCGCGTTTGATGTATTTGGTGTGGCATTCAGATAAACCGTTGCACCTTCATCGACGCCCCAGAAAATTTCGGTATTGTTCGCATCTGAAACGCCGGTTTCCACCGCTACCAGCTGATAGCCTTCGGGCGCTTTCATGCCGTCCGGAATCGGCAGTGTATCATCGAATGGAATTTCGTTGCCGTCCTTGTCAATGAGCGTTTTGGTGAATACACCCGTACTGCCATCCGCCGTGTGAACGATAGCGGAAGTCGGTACTATCAGGCAGCTGTCCGATTCGGCAACTGCAATTTTGTAATCGACCATCATGCCGCTGGAAATCGCCTGACCTTCGATAGAATCAACCGTGATAATTGCCTTAAAAGTCGTCAGACTGCCCTGACTTCCCGTGTTCTGACTCGGCTCCGGCGAAACCGAGTCAACCACACCGGTGAGCGGCAGCTCGGAACCATCCATCGTGTACATGTTCATTGTTACCGTCTGACCAGGCTCGATAGACTGCACTTCATCTGTCGTCAGCTCGGCCGTAACAACGGTATCGCTTAGGTCGGAAACAACAACCAGAGGCTCGGTACCATCGGTCTCCTCCCCTTCTTCCGCGTTCAGTGAGGTGACAACGCCGTCGATCGAAGCCGTCATCGTGGCATCCAGAATCTCCTGCTGCAGCTTGAGAATGCGCGTCTGAATCTCGCTCACCTTGGCCTGTGCGGCTGCAGCCGTACTCTGTGCAGCCATGAGGCTGCTTCGCGCGTCCGAAGTATCCGGCGCTGTAACATTGGAGATCGACATAATGACTGCACCGCTGCTGTATGTGTGGTTCGAGCCGGTATAGGCTGTGATTTCACCGCCGATCGGTGCCGTGATAACCTGCTCCTTGATGTAGTCCAGCGTGCCCGACCCGGAAGAGAAAATCGTGCCGGCACTGTCGCTGTTGATCGTTGCGGTAGCACTCGTTCCCTGCGCCAGTGCACCGGAAGGATTCTGTGCGGTCAATACAACAAGGAAAGTACCTTTGCCGGAAGCGGAATCAATCGACGAAACCACAGCGGAAACCTGTCCGACAGAGGTAGAGATCGTAGCCGTCTGACCGGCCTTGATATCTTTGGCATATTCCGAACTAAACTGTACAGCAAGCTGCATCTGGCTGTCGTTGACCATACGGCCGATGGTCTGTCCTGCACTTACCTTCTGCCCTACTGCAAATGTGCTTGATGCGATAAACTTGCCGCTGAACGGTGCCGTAGCGCTGCCGTGGGTGTACTGGCTCTGCGCCGAGGCAATGCGGCTCTGTGCCTGCGTAATCGCTGCCTGTGCGTTGGTCAGCTCACTCTGCGCGGCAGTGAATTCTGCCTGTGCCGCTGTCAGCTGTTCGCGGATTCCGGTCGGATCGACAACAACCAGCGGATCACCGGCATGCACCTCATCTCCCTCGGAAACCAGCACCTGAGAGATTTTTCCCTCAATTCCCAAGCCAAGTTCCTCCGTATTGCGCGCAGCCGTTTCACCGCTGCCCTCGATATAAGTGCCAATATCGCCATAGGTAACGACTGCAGTCGTCGGAAGGGTGTCCTCCGTGCCGGTATTGCGCGAGCGAATGACAGCAAATACCGAACCGCCGACCAGCAGAATAATCAATCCGGCTGCAATGATAACGCGAATGCACTTGCTTCGATTAAATCTTTTGCAAAAGGATTTGGCAAGCTGCTCTGCCTTCTCGCTTTTTTCGTCAGCATCAGCTTTTTCGGATGCTTCTTCCGGTGCAGTATTTTCCTCCGTCTGAACGGTCTTATCAGCGGTGTTTTCTGATATCGGCGGAAGCGTCTGTGTCTGCTCAAGCTCCTGTTCATTCTTGTGTTTGCCGAAGAACTTCTTCTTGTTCTGGCTCATATTTTGATGTTCCTTTCTATGCTCTGTTCCTGTGAAACAGAGCCGTGCCTGATCTTAGAAGTTATCTCTCGATCAGAGCCTGTAAAAAGTCGTGTACTTTTGCGGGCAGTTCCTCCAGCGAACCGTCGTTGATGAATTCCGCATCATAGGCGTACGCTGCAACGCCATCGTCTGAGCGATTGCCCAGCTGTCCGCGTGCCTGCTCAAGTGTCGGTCGACGCACGAGAATGGTCTTGCAGTTTACGCCTGCTGCCTGACGAAACCGCTCGATCTCCTCCGGTTCCCGGATATGGACGAACAGCAGTTCCGCATCATTTTCAGCAAATATCTGCAGCTGTTCTGTGCAGTAGCGGAACGGAAGGTCGTTGAATTCCGTGCAATCTGCCTTCAGCTGCGAAAGAAAACGACGTGCCGCCGGTGTTTTGGTGCCGTCCCATCCTGCGGCTTTGGCCACCTGCAAAATGGGTGTGATAGACGAAATGTTCTGCACCTTCCAGCTTTGCGCGGCAGCACTGCATACGGTATCCTTGCCGACACCGCCGCTGCCGTTTATGATAAACACTTGTTTGGTCAAGTAAAAGTCTCCTTCAAATGCGCATTTCTATACACTATACATTTTAGCACAGCAAATCGACCTTTACAAGCGGACAGTCTTTACAATTCTGTTAAAAAAGCGTGCCTGTTTTTGGCAGGCACGCCCGATTTCACAGGATGATGCAAATAAGTCCTCCTGCGCTTTCATTGATGATCTTTTCCAGTGTTTCACGGATTTTACCACGGGCATCATCCGGCATACGGCTCAATTTGTGCGACAGTTCCTCACGCACGAGTTCATTGAGCGACTTTCCGAAAATATTGGTCTCCCAAATCTTCTCCGGCTGTTCCTCAAACTCGCTGAGCAGATAGTGTACCAGTTCTTCCGACTGCTTTTCCGTGCCGACGATCGGATTGACCTCGGCTTTGATGTTGGCCCGCATCATATGGATGGATGGTGCAGAAGCCCGCAGACGCACACCATACCGCCCTCCCTGCCGAACGATTTCCGGTTCCTCGAGCGAAAGCTCCTCCACCGACGGCATCACAATGCCGTAACCGGTCTGATATACCTGATCGAGCGCACCATGCAGCCGTTCGTACTGCTGTTTCACCGCAGCGAAATCCTCAAGCACACGAATCAAATCTGCGTCATCCCGCACCTGAATGCCGGTCTGCTCGCCGACAATGCCGTAGAATACGGTTTCCGGTACGTCCACACGCACGACCGCTGAGCCGCTGCCGAGCGCCATATTGTCCACGCTCGCCCGCTCGACGTATTCGTTCTCTTCGAGGGTACGGCATAGCTTCTGTACATCACGCATTTTCTCTCCGTCGGCGGCGGCTGTGCGAATGCACTGGTAAATGCTGTTCTGCACCGGATGATGCAGCGGCAGAGTACCGATATAACGCGGAAGGACAAAACCAATCTCGCAGACCGGAAATTCATACAGCACCTGCTGCAGAATATCCGCAATGCCGCTCTCATCCAGTTCAAGACAGTTCACCGCAATCGGTGCAATCCCGTACTGCGATTGTAGCTCGTCGCATACACGCTGTGCCGCTTCGCCATTCGGCTCTGACGAGTTTACCAGTACGAGAAACGGCTTGCCAAGTGACTGCAGTTCCTCAATTACGCGTTTTTCTGCCGGTATATAGGCTCCACGCGGCAGCTCGGTAAAGCTGCCGTCGGTCGTCACCACCAGTCCGATGGTAGAGTGTTCACCGATAACCTTGTGTGTGCCGATCTCTGCCGCTTCGGCCAGTGTCATGGGATCTTCCTGCCACGGTGTAGATACCATGCGCGGTGTATCTCCCTCCATGCCGCCGAGTGCGCCCTCTACCAGATAGCCTACGCAGTCCACCAGCCGTACCCGACATGCGCCGCCTTCCGGCAGAGCGATTTCCGCCGCTTCTTCCGGCACAAATTTCGGTTCAGCAGTCATAATTGTCCGTCCGGTGCCGGACTGCGGCAATTCATCCCGTGCGCGCTCCCGCTTGTAGGGATTCTCCATACCGGGCAGCACCATAGTCTCCATGAACCGCTTGATAAATGTGGATTTGCCCGTACGAACCGGACCGACAACACCAATATAAATATCACCGCCGGTACGGCTGCTGATTTGGTCGTAAATCTGGTTTTCCATTCTCTTCCCGCCTTTCAGTCCTGAATCGGAATCAGCAGCATGGCATTCTGCACACACTCTGCCTCTGCCGGCAAGTCATTCGCACAGCGGATGGCCTGCTCGGTCGTACCGCAGTTTTTGGCAATGTCCCACAGCCGTTCTTCGCCGTTGATCTGCTTGAGAACCAGTGTTACGCCGTTATGACTGCTCTCCTTTGGCTTGATCTCCAGCGCAGAGATATGGCAGAATGTCACACGCTCCTGTGTTGCAGCAGCACCGTTTGCGGTGACAGTCAAAAGCAATCCTCGCTCACCCGCCGCTGTGGCACGTGCCGAAAGCGTAAGCTCTTCCGGCTCTCCGGCTTCGCTGTACGGCATGGTCAGCGGTACAATACGCTGTACCGCGCAAAGCTGCTGTTCATCACTCAAATACAGCACGCGAACACCAGCTTTGATTTGCAGCTCGCTCTCCGATACACGCTTTGCGCCGCAGCAGACCGCCTGCGCGGCAATCACATGAGATACGTGCTGTGCGGTCTGCAAAGTCTCGCTGCCTTCGGATGTAAACGGCTGCGCGGACGGCATATTCTGCAATACAGGATGCTCTGCCTGCGCAGCAAGCTCCTTGCCGGGCAGATACATATCCTCGATGCAGCGCAGCCTGCGCTCCTGCCGCAGCAGCACCATAGCCTGTGCGCTGATGGTGCAGGACAGCATGCCATCGGATTCCAATCGGCAGTCTGCCTCAGATACGGTCATCCGGACTGCAGTCAGGGCGTCTTCTTCTGCTTCCGGCAGCTCGAGAATCTGCGTGAACGGCGTGCTGCTGTTCAGTACGCGCACAGCATCATCCTCCTGCATGGCAAGACAGTGCAGCACAGCTTCACCCTTCACGATGATTCTGCCATGCATGGCGCGGCACTCGGATACCTGCATCGTGCAGTCGGTGTGCAGCAGGGACAGCTCCGCTGTATCCGCAAGCTGTACGTCATCCAGTATTGTCACCGGATAACTGCGTACCTGCTCCAGCAGCGTTATGCTCTGCAAATGGCTCAGGCATTCTATGCCGTCCAGTTCGACCGATTCCGTCACGTCGCACTCAGCTTTGCAGTAGCCTTCGGTTAAAAAGCAAAGCTGAACGCTGACGCTTACCTTGCGGCTGTTCATAGCTTCGGCATCTACTGCAGCAATGCGGCACACGGTGCTGCAGATAGATTCTGCCGTTAAACCCTCACATTCCTCGATATGCGCAAACTTGACCGGCACGGAGAGCCGACGCAGCTTACCACCGTTTTCTGGTTCGTACAGTACGGTCGTCTGCACGGTGCCGGATACCAGCAGGCGGTCATTCTGTGGAGTCTGGTCCTTGATGACCGCCGTACCATACGCGCACACGATTCGTCCGATATCAGGAAACGTGTCCGGCACAATCGAATCCGCACTCTCTGTCGCCGCAGAGATATGCGCTAATTTCTTTTCGTAGTAGCAGATGCTTGTTTGATTCAGTTCCATTGATGCTGCCTCCTTTGGTTTCACCGCTGCTCCTGCATTACCATATGAAATGCTTGCGTAAAATATGAGCAGATCGGTTTCGCTTTGCTGTCACATTTTCTATCCGAGCTGCTTATACTGGAAACAGGAGCGTGATGCGCTATGTTCTGCCGTGGTCAGGCGATCGGTCTTGCCGTATTTATGTTTGGAACAGGCTTGCTGCTAGGCAGTCTGCTCCCATCCTGTCTGCCGGTGTGGCTGATTGCACTGGCAGTGATCGCGGCAGGGCTGTTCCTGCTGCAGTGCTGAAGGAGGGTAAGGCATGATGAAGGTTGTTGTATGGAAAAGTCCCAAGTGCTTACGCGGAATCCTGTGCTGCCTGTTTCATGTAAACAGGGCATAAGAAAAAGCGCATTCGCAGATAAATCTCTGTGAATGCGCTTTTGGCTGTTTATGGAATTGTTACTTCTTTTCAGTCGTGCTGCCGAAGCCACCGGTGCGTTCACCGTCAGCCTCATCGTCCACGGTAATACCGAACGGCAGGAAAATACCCTGTGCAAAGCCGTCGCCTGCGGCAACCGAAAGGGTTTTACCCTTGTGATCGTCGCTGGTCATCTTAATGAGAATGTGTCCTTCATTTTTAGCCTCAAAGTAGTCGCTGTCGATAATGCCGACCGTATTGTCAAGCTGCAGACGGTGACGGAAGCCCAGACCGGAACGCGGGTACAGGCTCAGCACCCAGCCGTCCTCGATCATAACGCGGATACCGGTCGGAATAAGGATGGTCTCATGCGGAACAAGCGTAAAGCTTTCCGGTGCAAAAAAATCATAGCCGGCAGAGCCCTTGGTCGCGCGGCGCGGCAGCCGGATGTTCTGATAGACCTTCTTGGCCTCATCCGCGCTGCGGCGGGTAGCCGCGCACCAGTCACGGACAAACTGTTCCTCGGATACCTTGAAAAACTGTGCGATCTGTTGCATAATTCAGCACTCCTTTTTACTTATCGTCATGCAGGACGATACTGTTAGCCGCAAGCGTGCGCGGAACATCAATCACGCGCTGGTTGGCACTGCCGCGCCAGTGAAGCTGCGGATTGGCCTGCGCCTGTACAAAACGACCGTCGATCAGCACGTCAATCTGATCAAGAAACGGCCAGCCACTTGATTTCCTCCCAGCGGTAGCCGGTATACAGCCAGATGGTCTTATCCGGAAACTTTTGCCGAATCTCACGGCACAGCTCGCTGATCTCCTCGCGGTTGCCGGGGAAAAGCGGATCACCGCCGGAAAACGTGATGCCGGAGATATAGTCCTTGCCAAGCTCGGTGAACAGCTCAGCCTTTGCTGCCTGATCAAACAGCAGACCGCCTTCCGCGTCCCATGTGATGGGGTTGTGACAGCCGGGACAGGCGTGTCCGCAGCCGGCCACCCACAGCACAACACGCAGGCCATCGCCGTTGAGCATATCGTCCTTGGTTATATTGTGATACTGCATTCGTGTTACATACTCTTTCTTTCAGCAATTTCGGCCATCTTGGCATCGTTCAGGCGCGTATCGCCCTTCACGCGAGAGTAGGAAAGATAGCCGTTCATTCTCTCGATTTTAGTAAGGTTGCGGCTGCCGCACTTCGGGCAGACGTCCATGGAAAGCTCCTCATGACCGCAGTCATCGCAGTACGCGAGTGAAAGATTGACACCCTCATAGAAGCCCTTTGCCATGGCGCGGCGCACCAGAGAGCGAATCGCCTCATGGTTGTAGTCAATCGGGTACTTGACATACTGGATCTTGCCGCCGTTGCACAGATTCCAGAAACGCCCCTCAAGATCCTGCTTCTGAATCGGTGTCAGGTCCTCGGTAACGTGGCAGTGGAAGCTGTTGGAGACATACGGACGATCGGAAACACCCTCGATGATGCCGTATTTCTTGCGGAACTGCTCGACCTGCAAACCGCACAGACTCTCTGCCGGTGTACCGTAGATAGCATACAGATTGCCGTCCTCGTTCTTGAACTGCTCGACCTTATCGTTGATATACTGCAGTGTTTCGAGGGCAAACTGACCGTCCTCGGCAAGCGATTTGCCGTTGTACAACTCCTGCAGCTCGTTAAGGGCAGTAATGCCGAACGACGCGGTAGCGGTTTTCATGATCGGCTTAATCTTGTCCGACGGCTTGAGATGTCCGCCGTAGAAACCGCCCTCGCAGTACGCCAGCGGATTGGTAGATGCACGCATCTCCCCCAGGTACGCATAGGTGCGGATATGCAGCTTGCGGATAAGCTCCAGATAGTAGTCCAGCACCTCGTGGAACGGGCGGTTCTCCTGCTGAGCCTTGGCGTAGATCATCGGCAGGTGCAGCGATACCGCACCAATGTTCCAGCGGCCGACAAATACCGGCTTGTCGCTCTCATCGGCAGGCTTCATGCCGCCGCGCTCGAACCACGGAGACAGGAACGCACGGCAGCCCATCGGACTGATGATCGCGCCATACTTCTTATACATGCTCGGCACATAGCCTTCACCGGTCAGCGACAGCCAGTCCGGATACATTGCGCGGGACGAGCACAGGATACCGGCTTCAAATACGTCCTCGAGCGGCTTGCCGGGTCCGTGCAGATTTTCGTCATACAGGAATACGATCTTCGGGAACAGGACCGGCTTTTTCTGGCCCTTTTTGCCCTGTCCCTTGCGGCGTACGTTCAGCATGGTGATGGAGGCCAGCTTTGCGAAGCGGCCCGTGCCGGTGCCCATCGTCATAGTGATGAACGGATAGTCGCCGCGGCTGGATGCTACCGTGTTGAACTTGTATTCCCAGCCCTGAAAGCCCTGCTCAAAGTCGTTGAGAATGTCCGCCATAACTTCCTTCTCGACCGTATCAGCATCCAGACCCAGACGAGTATACTTCTCGGTCATCATTTTGTAGCTACGCTCGGCATACGGCTCGAGCAGCAGATCAACCGACGGCACGGTAAAGCCGCCGTACTGCTGGCTCGCCGCAGACAGCACAATATCGCCAATCACGTCAAATGCAACATTAAGTGTTTTCGGCTCGTTGTACCACAGATTGCCCATCTCAAAGCCGTCCTTGAGGACACTCGCTACATCAAACAGGCAGCAGTTCATGGTATCGCGGCGCGCCGACATATCGTGGACGTAAATGTAGCCGTCCCGACAGGCCTGCAGTTCCTCGGTGTTCATAAAGAACTTCTGGTACAGCTCCTTATTGAGCTGATTGAAGATCAGGCTGCGCTTGGTGGAGACCAGCGCGGAATCCGTGTTGGAATTTTCTTTATCGCCGATATACATGATGGACTGGCTTTTCTGGTATACGCTGTCCAGCATGCCGACAAAATCCTGCTTATAGTTGCGGTAGTCGCGGTAGCTCTTGGCAACCTCCGGGCGCACCGCCTCCAGCGCGGACTCGACGATGTTGTGCATTTGCCAGATCTGAATCTCGGTCATGTGATGGTCACGGATATAACCCTCGACATGATTGCAGATCGACTTCAGCTCATCCTCTGTAAAGTTGTAGAGGACTCGGTTTGCCGACTTATTGACGGCGATAACAACCTTCTGGATGTTAAACGGTTCTTTGGTGTGATCCTTTTTGACAACTCGAACCATGTGTTGTTCTTCCTCTCTAAATTTCATACGTTCATTATTATATCATATTGTCCGACAAAAAGCGAACAAAAAAGCACTGCCGTTTACAGGCGAAGTGTAAAAGTACATACCCATACATCATGTGCTGCTATTGCATTGTACCATACAAGATATAGATTTGGAAGGATAAAATTCGACAAAAATATCATACATATTTTTGCGAAAATAATTCTTTGCATAAAATCGTCGGTTTTGCTTGCGGGTCTGCCGACTATCCTCTATAATAGAGGTAGCGATCCTGACAGTAAGCCTCTGCGTCCGCAGATTCTGCATGAAAGGAGCCGTCCATATTGTATTGCAGCGTTTTCTGCACGGAAGCGCCGTTTATATCTGTACCGGACTGCGTCTTTCAGAGGACGCAGTTATTTTTTATTCCGAGGTGTTTTTATGCAAACAAGAGTTGCCGTAATGGGAATCGTGGTAGAGAACACGGATTCTGTGGAACGGCTCAATACCCTGCTGCATGAGTACGGCAGCTATATCATCGGGCGCATGGGTATTCCCTATCGAGCGCGCAATATCAACATTGTGTCCATCGCCATTGATGCGCCGCAGGATGTGATCTCGGCTTTGTCCGGCAAGATCGGCAATCTGGACGGTATCAGCGTCAAGACCGCATACTCCAATGTGCAGAGCGATGAATAAGGCGAAGCAGCTCATTGACCGGCTGGAAGCGCAGCACAGCCTGTCAATAGAGGAATACGAATATCTGATCGAAAACCAGAGCGACGAACTGGCGGCCTATGCCGCGGAGAAAGCGGTTGCCTTACGAAAACAGGTATACGGTACGGATGTGTACATTCGAGGACTGATCGAAATCGGCAATATCTGCCGCAACGACTGTTATTACTGCGGTATCCGGTGTTCCAATCCCGCATGTGACCGCTACCGACTGACCGAGGCGCAGATACTGGACTGTGCCCGGGAAGGTTATGCGCTCGGCTTCCGCACTTTTGTCATGCAGGGCGGCGAGGACAGCGCATTCTCAGTCGATGTGGTTTGCCATCTGGTACGACAGATCAAAGCAGAGTTCCCGGATTGTGCAGTAACGCTGTCGCTCGGAGAGTTCCCTCGTGAAGCCTATCAGGCGATGTTCGACGCAGGCGCGGACCGTTATCTGCTCCGTCACGAAACCGCCGATAAGGCACATTATGAAAAGCTGCATCCGGCGCAGATGTCGTTTGACAACCGCATGCGCTGCCTTCGTGATTTGAAAGACATCGGCTACCAGACCGGCTGCGGCTTTATGGTCGGCTCGCCGTATCAGACGGCGCAGACACTCGCTGAGGACTTAAAGTTCATCGAAGAATTTCGGCCGGAGATGTGCGGTATCGGCCCGTTTATTCCGCAGAAAGACACACCGTTCCGCGATTTTCCGGCAGGAACGTGTGAGCAGACAGTGTATCTGCTGTCACTGCTGCGGTTGATCCAGCCGAATTTGCTGCTGGCCGCCACCACCGTAAAATGTAT
>OBXA01000435.1_pt1 | contig 33790 bp, 26 predicted proteins | sample 1538121 | NCBI WGS metagenome assembly OBXA01 (sample SAMEA2580133, study PRJEB22360) | human gut metagenome | biome: human gut; feature: human-associated habitat; material: faeces | place: Denmark | collected 2008/2010 | reverse complement strand
TGGTTATTAAAACTGATTCGCAGATGGCGAATTTAGTAAAAGATTATTTTAATAATAGTCAATTAGATATAGTTAATATAGAAAAAATTATAAAAGACGATTATAAAGAGATTCAGAGGCAAATAGATTTATATCAAAATTTGATAGATAAATTAAGTAAAGAAAAAGAGAATTATATACTTATAAAAGATATCTATATACGTGCAAAGAAAGATTTTACGGTACATCCAGAATTAATCAAAGATTATAAAAAAATGGGATCTACTGTAAAAAGAGTATTATTTTCTTTACCTATTTTATCGACAGTACCTATACAAGATATTGTACCAACAGTACCTATACAAGATACGTTTGATAATTTAAGTAGTTCATTTTTTCATTTAAAAATACAAAAAAATAAAAGCATAACAGAAAATGAATTTGAGCAACTTAAAAAATATATGATGTTAGCTTATTCAGTATCAACAAAAAAATTAAAACAATATTCTACTGATATTGATAAAATTTCGAGAGAATACTCATTTAAAAATTCTGTAGTGGATAAAAATGATGTATTATTGTGTGAGTTTTTGAATAATAACTATCCAGAGGAGTGGTTTGAAAATCAATATAGTATAAATGCTGAACAAGTTAACATCGATTTACCTAAGATTTTTTACGATTTGCTTTATAGTAAACTAGATTTTCAAACATTTGAAAAAATATTAAATTTGGATTATATGTTTGGAATTAGGAATAAAGTTATAGAAATTCTCTCTAAACATAATTGCGCTTTTGATGAATTACATAACGTTTTACAAAAAGATTTAGAGAGCAAATATTTAAATATAGATAAGATACGATCAAATATGACACCGTTATCTAAGTCAGTTTTATCTGATCCTAATAAAGGTGATTGGGAAGTATATGAAGATGCATTAATCAATAATTGGTTAGATACAAATGATTGTGAAGATTTTTATTTTTTTGCAAGAAATCCTAAATTAGATATTAAGAGAAATGCTGTTTGTGCTATTGATTTTGGTACTAAAAGTACTGTTGTAGCAATACGTGATAAGGATGAGCGGTTACTTCGTATTGGGAATGGCAATAGTTATTCTGATTTGCGTAAAGAAGATTTTGAAAATCCTACATTCCTCTATTTTCAGGATTTTAATGAATTTAATGAGGGTTATAAAAAACGAATCGGACGTCCTTTTACAAAATGGAGTGATGTATTAGTATCGCATGAAGCAGCCAGCAAGTTTTATGACGAAATTGATGATGAAAAAAGTTATTATGCCACGTTTAATGAGCTTAAACAATGGGCCAATACAAAAAATCGTCATCAAATCTTAATTGATAAAAGTGGTAATAGAGTAAAGTTAAATTCGTATCTTAATTTAACTTCAAAAGCTACTTTTGATCCTATTGAGTTATATGCTTATTATTTAGGATTATATATAAATAATTATAATAATGGCATTTATTTACATTATACACTTTCGTTCCCTGTAAATTATGGTGTGAAAATCCAAGAAAAGCTTCTAAATAGTTTTGAAAGAGGTCTTAAAAAATCACTACCACCAAGTATACTATCTGATTCAAATATTATTGAAGAATTTGAAATTTATGCTGGCGCAAGTGAACCAGCAGCTTATGCTATTAGTGCATTAGAAACATATGGTTTAGAACCGGATGCAAATGAAGAAATCGCATATGGTGTATTTGATTTTGGTGGTGGTACAACTGATTTTGATTTTGGTATTGAACGTAAACCAAAGGATGGAAGACGTCGTTTTGATTTAGTTCAATTTGGAAAAGGTGGGAACCCATATTTAGGTGGTGAAAATTTACTTCAATTATTAGCTTATGAAGTGTATAAATCTAACGAATCTGAAATGCGACGTCATCAAATTCAAATTATTTTACCTGCAAAAGGTAGAATGCAATCTGGGTTAGAATCTCTAGTTTTGGAGAATGGTCGAGCAACTAATGAAGCATATACCAACATGAGAATTTTAATGGAAGTATTGAGACCTATTTGGGAAGAAACTGAAGGATATTTAGATGAATTTAATGAAGGCCGTAAAACAGTAAAACTTTATGTTGAACAAGATGGTTCATTAATAGGTAAAGATATACGATTAACTGTCAATGTTGAAGAACTAAGAAACATATTAGAGGCTAATATGTTTGAAGGTGTTAATGGATTTATAAATCAAATGATGAATACATTTGCTAATAGAAATTTAACTACATATCCTATACACATATTCTTAGCAGGGAACTCTTGTCAGTCTAAACTTTTACAAGAGATATTTGTAAAAGCATTAATGGAAAAATATAAGGATTTTCTAAATAGCAATAGTAAGAAAAATAGTAGTAATTCTATTTTATATAAATTATACCCTCCACTAGGAACAAAGTTTGATATTCATTCCTTACTTAATATTTTTGATACTAAAGATGAAAAAATGCGTTTAAGTAATATATTATATGGTGAGAATTTATCGTTTAGTGATAGTCTTGATAGAGTTAGGACTGGAAAAACAGGGGTTGTTTTCGGTTTGTTACGTAGTCGACGAGGTGGTAAAGATATTCGTATCATCAACGAAAACATTACTAATGAAAATGAAATTACATTCCCTTATTATTTAGGTGTTGAATATGATAATCATGTATTTAGAACAGTTATTCCAAAATCTATTAGCTATGATAAATGGGAACCATTTGAATGGGCTGATGAAGATAGATTCGAACTTCACTACACTTCTGATGATCGTGCTTTAACAGATTCAATTCCAATCAGTGAAACTAAAAGTATAGTATGTAAGATTAAAAAATGTGATATTGATGAAAATAAAAAAGTTTTTATAAAACGAATTGCTATAGATAAAATTCAATACTGTGTTGCATATCCAGATACATTTGATAATAATCCTGGAGAAGCAGACGTTTATAATGTTAAATTGGGTGGAAACTGATGGATTCAGCAATAGATAATATACTACAAAATGGATACAACTATCTTAAACAAATGAAGGAATATGAGTACAATCAATATTCCAACATATTGATTGAAGAATTTGATGTTAACTTTTATAATGACTTGTGTAAAAATCCTTTAGAGGAGAATGAATTATATCTATATAAAATTGATGAATTAATTTTCTCAAAAAATGAAGGTCCCCGTAGAGAATCTATGGAGAATATATTATCATCCTTTAGAAACTTACAGGATATAAATTTGATATATTTAATCTTGGGGGATAAATTAAAGGTTTCTTTTTATATAGGTGTAGCTGCAAATTTATATAATAAAGATGATAATTTAGATTTGAAGTCCTGGGCGGATGATATATTGAAACCTACACTTAAAGGCAATTTTGTAGGTAGCTCTATTAGTGAAGTTGATCGAGATGAAAAGAAAGATATATTATATAAGATTCGCAATAATAAGCATTCGGGTTTCATTAATGGTATCCCTGGATTTATTAATGAGAATAGTGGTGAGAAAAATGATTTTCAAGGCGTTGAGAGATTAGTCGATACTATGATTGGTAGTAATTTCGGATTTATGGTTATTGCTAATCCTTGTAAAAATATTGATATATTTAAAGTTAATCAAGATATATATCAGTTATATGATTCTTTACTTCCAATATCTAAATATAGTCTTCAAAAGTCTGAATCGGATCAAACTCAAAGTGGAACTGATGAAAATGATAGTACTACAACAAATGTTACTTTAGGTACTAATCGAGATTCATCTGAATCTGTATCCGAATCAGATGCTAATGTAACAGATAATAGAAATGATGTTAATAATCAAAAAAATAATAGCAAACATGAGTCAAAAGGAGATCAAAAATCAACAACTATTATAAATGGTGTTAGTAATTCTGAATCTTCAACTATTAGTACGACTGAAAATAAAGGCAATACAACTTCAAATGGTTCAGAAAGTGCGAATAAAGATAGAAGTAATTCAAGTCAATATAATAAATCTGAGTCATTAAATATTTCTACTCAATATAGTAATACTATTACTGAAAGTGTAAGTAATAGTAAGTCTAAGAGTTTTAATAAATCAAAAAGTAATCATGAATCAACAAGTAAAAGTATAAATGTAAATAATTCATCATCAACTAATAGACGTTCAAGTAATAGTAATAGTAGATCACTACAACATACTCATTCTTTAGAAGTAGAGCAAAAAATTGTTATTAATTGGCTAAAATATATAGATGAAGAGTTATTAGCAAGAGTTGATAATGCAAAAGGAAAAGGCGCCTATACTACTTGTAGCTATTTATTCTCTGATAATGGGCGTGCTACTTTATATAGAGTAGCTAATACGATCTTAGGGCTATATGGTGGTGAAAAAGGGAATATATCACCTTTACAATTTACAGAATTTACGCAAGATAATCTTAAAAATTTAGGTCCGTTAAAGGGAGTTCTAGAAAACTTACAGGTTCCGCGATTAACTAATAAAAATGAAGCATGGAAGAGTATTTTTTCGAAAATTAATATTCAAAATGGAAAGAATGCTTCCTTTGGTACTTGGTTGAATTCTGATGAATTAGGTATCTTAATGGGAATGCCAAGAAAAGAAATTTTGGGGGTCTCATCGCGTAATGCTGTGGAATATGGTGTTAATATTGATAGCCCTACAGACAATGAAATAAATAACAGTATTTTGCTTGGGAATTTAGTTCATTTAGGCGAGCAAAGAGAAAATAATATATATTTAAATAAAGAGTCTCTAAAAACACATACTTTTATATGTGGTGTTACAGGTACAGGTAAAACTACTACGTGTCAAAGTATATTATTAAATTCAAAATTGCCATTTTTAGTTATAGAACCTGCTAAGACCGAATATAGAGCTTTAACTAGAGAGTTAGATGATGTATATTATTTTACCCTAGGAAAACAAGATATATCACCATTCTTTCTAAATCCATTTGAGATATTCGAGGGTGAATCTATTACTAGTCGAGTTGATATGATTAAAGCTACTATGCAATCATCATTTGATATGGAAGCTGCTATGCCACAAATTATTGAAGCTGCTTCCTATGATGTATATAAGAAAAAAGGATGGAATATAAAGAATTCTCAATGGACTAATCCTGCTACTAATAAATTAGAGGATCCTTTTGTAGCAGATAGTTTTGCATTTCCGACCTTGAATGATTTTATTGAATCAATAGAAAGTGTAACCAAGGAACAAGGCTTTGGCGATAAGATGGAGGCTGAATACCTAGGATCTTTGAAAGCAAGATTGCAAGCATTACTTGTTGGGGCTAAAGGCATGATGCTAAATACTCCACGTAGTGTAGATTTTAAGAAATTGGTTACTCAGAAAGTTGTTATTGAACTAGAAGAGATTAAAGATGGTGCTGAGAAATCTTTAATTATGGGATTTATAATTACAAATTTACTTGAAGCTGTGAAATATCAATTCAATATAGATAATAAATTTCAACATATTACTTTAGTTGAGGAAGCACATAGACTTCTTAGTCGATATGAACCAGGTGATAGTCCAAATAAAAAAAGAGGTGTTGAAGTTTTTGCTGATATGTTGGCTGAAGTCAGAAAATATGGGGAATCATTAATAATTGTTGATCAAATTCCAAATAAGATGACTCCTGAAGTGCTAAAAAATACAAATACAAAAATTGTACATAAGATATTTGCACAAGATGATAAAGAAGCAATTGGTAATACAATGGCTTTGAATGATGACCAAAAGGGATATATGTCATATTTAGATAGAGGGAGAGCTATTGTTATTACCGAGGGGTGGAAGAAGCCTGCATTGGTTCAAATAAAGCAATATAGCTATACAACTGGTAAAGAAGAAATCAGCGCTGAGATTATTAAAACTAAGTCTATAAAATATTATCAAAATAATTATAAGAATGGTGTCTTACCAAATATTAGTTCGTTCAATAAAAACATAGTAGAGAAAGATATAAAGAACTACTTTATGTTTTCGGAGGACCGAGTATTTAATGATGTAACCATAATTAGTGAACTATTCTACGCATTAAATAATAAAGATACTCCGTTAGAACGTAAATATAGCCTTAATGAAATAATAGAAAATATTATAAAATCTCTTGTTAATAATAGAAGAGTTATCAAAGAATATATTGATACAGAATTATTAGGTAATTATATTAAATATCTTTTAGGGCGTTTATCAATTGGTATAAATTCAAAGGAAGAAGCAGTCATAAAAAAATTTATTACAGTTGTATATGATTATATTAGTAAATTAAGTGTTTATGAGTATACTTCTTTAGGTGGTAGAAATATATCTGAACTTACTGAAGCAGTAAATGATATTATTAATGAATGGTAATTATATATATAAGGAGTAAAGACATGGACTTATTAGGTTTAGTTGTTGATGGAGTTAAAGGTTTAGGATCTGTTGTAAGTAAAGTAGGTAAGGTAGCTGGTAATGCTATTACTAAGATATGTAATGTCGTTGGAACAGGATTATCTAAGTTAGGAGATATGATACCAGTAGCCGTAAAGGCATTAGCAAAAATTTGTCCAAAAGGGGGGAAATTTTTAACTAATATAACTAATTTGTTAGAGAAAACATTATCGCCTACTTTTGGGCCATTATCACCTATTATTGCAAATATTATTGTTGATGTAGCTACTCAAGTCCTTGTCAGTATATTGACACCTGTTGGTGAACAAGAGATGTCTATTGAAGAAGCTGAAGAATATGGTGCTTTAATAGAAGAGACTCAAAATCATTCTAACTGGAGTTCAACTACAGAGTTTGAAAGTGCAAGAGCGTATTATGAATATTTAAAAGCTAAGGCTGATGAAGATGGAGTTGTTATAAATCCTGCTGCCAAACTTTCTGTTGAATCTATTAAACGTAGAACTGTTGCAATGGGGGATTTATGGGATCGTGTTGAAAATAAAGAAGAAATTAAATTAACTCCAGAATTTTTGGCATTTGCTGGTCTTAGATTATTTACATCTGATCAAATGAAAGCGCTTATTTTAGCATCAAAAGAATTGGGTTTTGATACAGTTAAGTTTATGGAATTAAAAGATAATAAGCTTACAAAAGAAGAATCTGTCAAATTTAATGAAAGTATTGTTACCGCTTTACAAACTATAAAAGCATCTAAAGGCGAAAATCTATCAGAGGACGATGCTTATACTATTCTTGTTGATATGAAAAAAACTTTACATAATGAAAAGCTGGTTGATAGTTTAAAAAATCAATTAGAGTCATATGCTGATTTAGGTGATAAATTATTTAATGAAAAGCAATTAGATGATGAATTAAAAGATAATCATTAAATGGTTTGGTTCTGATAAAGGAAATATTATGAGTACAAATAATTTACTATCAGACTTTAAATCAAAATTTGGTAGAGAGTGTAAGGAGTATGCTCGAATTTCTTTAGCTAAAAAGTTTAATTGTAAAAATGCTCAAGAACAGGTCGTAAGAATTATGAAGATTCAAGACGATTTAGATGGATTTTCTGAGAAAATTTCTAATAAATTTGATCGTAAAGTTTTAGAATTTAATAAATGTAATATGAATGATATTGATCAAAATGAGTTAGATACTAATAAACTCGAAAGTTCTTTGAGTCATAAATATAAAGAAGTATATGATTTAAAGGAAAAAATTGATTTTAATAGACCTAAATTAGTTAAAATTCAAGGCATTATTAATATCAATCATGAGTTAAATATTTCTGAGGTTCAAAGTAGATTAGATAGTCTTATAACTGTTAACAAACAATTAACAAAAACGGATATTTATAAAAATTATCAATCTATTGATAGCTATGAAAAATTAAATGATATTCTTAGTGATATTTATAAATAATAATTGTAAGGATGAGATGTAGTGTTAAAAAAGATACTTTGTATTGTTATCGATAATAAATTACAATTTATTGTAAAAACAAAACGAGCTGGTTTTAAAGTACAAAAAATTAATGGTGACAATTATATTGAGGTTGATCAATATCTAGGAAAATTTGATGATTTTCGAGCTATATGGGAAAATTTTTGTGAGCAAGTTGGAATTTATGAAGATGTAGTTATTTCATCTGTTTTAGTAGTTGATAGTAAGTTGAAAAATCTTATAGAATTGTCAGAATATATTCTTAACAGATTGATTAATACGCATAATAAATTTATTTCTTCTAATTCAAAAATTGAGTGGACCAACTCTGAATTAGAAGAAATATTAACCACGATAAAGGATAGTATTCTTGATGATATTACAATTAGTGATGATTCTGTTAGCAATAATGATATTCCATTAAATATTCTTACATCTAGTAATACGTTGATAATAAATACTGATAAAAATCATAGTGAAACAAAATCAGTTGATATTAAAGCTGATACAAATGAATTATTAGATATGAATAAGAATAGTAAAAAAGAAAACTCCAATATAGCTATTAATCACGTTGAATGTTATTTAGATAACTACAAAAATGCTGTTGAAGAAGATGATCCAACTGATTTTATGTTATCTAGTAAGAGTATTTTAGATAGTATATCTGAAAAAGAGGAGTTAAAGTATTTAAAAGAAAAAACTAAGAATTTTAATCACAAGGTTAGATCTCCTAGATAAAAGTCTTATAGTTAAAAAAAGGGATAATACAAATTAGATGGAAAAAGAACAAAGTGTAAAAAATGAATCAGATTATTTATATGCTCTATGGAAATCTGAGAATAATAAATTAGAGGTAGATGGTACTACTATAATGCAATATTTTAGGGTACCAATAAAACAGCTAAAATATTGGTTAAAAAATATAGCACATCAAGAATTTAATAACTATATTATTGTTTTAAAAAAAGTATTTGAAGAAAAAATTATTTTCTTTAAGGATGATGGATTAGTATATTTTGCTATTGATAATAGATGCGTCCCATTAAAGGCAAATGATAGTAGCATTATTTTTTTTGAAAGTAATCGTAATGAGATTAATGTTGTAGTTGATAATGAACAATATTATGAGATACCAGATTTATCTACGGGCGGTAAAAGTAAATCTAGAGTGACTAGTGAAGATTTATCAAATATGGTTTCAATTGGAATAGATTTAAATCAATCTAATCTTCATAATATTTTTAGATGTATAAATCCACTACCATTATTAAAATTTTACACAGATAATCAAATTCCTTTACCATCTAATATGAATATACTTAATAATTGTAGGGTATTAGGATACTCTTCTATTTCTAATCTTGAATTAATAAATAATTCATTAGGTATTAGTTTAGAGTATACTAGTCAAAAAAATTCTCCAATACGTTCTAAAACTCCTTTTATTTTTATTCCTTCAAAAAGTCTTAATGATGCTTATTCCGGAGAAAATTTTTTGGGGTATGCACTTAATACATTCTCTGAGCCTACTCATATCGAATTGGCCGGTTTTTCCAGAATTTTTTATACAATTTTATCTAATGTTTTAAATAATATAGATGATAAGTTGCAAGTTAAACTTGAAGATTTAATTGAACCATCATTGAATATAATCAATAAAAAGATTGATGCCCTTAAACATATATCCGAATGTGTTGATATTTTTGGTGAAAATTGGGCTGATAAAGTATATCCTTATTATAAACAATACTTAAAAGAATGTGATAGAATACGTTCTAATATATCATCTTATAGTGACGATATAATTATCGATATAAATCGAGGACATTGGGAAGTATTTGAATCTTTTTATGAAGAATTAGATGAAAAGTCTTGGATAATTGAAGTTCCTAAAGATGAAACTCTAGTAGCACGGGATCCATTATGTGATGTTAATCATAGAGCAGTTTGTGGAATTGATTTTGGAACAAAAAGTACGGTAGTTGTGTGTCGTGATAAAGAGGAAGTCCTTCTTAGAATTGGAGCAGGAGAATTAATCAGTGAACCCCGGAGTGAGGATTATGAAAACCCAACGGTTATTCAACTGAAAAATTATGAATCTTTTAAGGCAGTATATGCTAATAAGTTAGGTCGACCATATACGTCTTGGGAAGATGTTTGTGTATCTCATCAAGCAGCAAATGCTATTTATAATAGTGACTTGAATAAAGTCTCTAATAAACGTTGCCTGTATTCAATCTTTAGTGAGTTAAAGCAATGGGCAAATTCAAAAGATAGAAAACAAATTTTACAAGATGAAACTGGTAATATAATACATTTAAATCCTTATTTATCTCTTAGCGATACTGATTTTGATCCTATAGAAATTTATGCTTATTATTTAGGTTTATATATTAATAATATGCATAGAGGGATTTATTTAAAATATTTACTATCATTTCCAGTTAATTATCCTAAAGCTGTAAGAATAAAGATTTTAGAGAGTTTTGAGCGAGGAATAAAAAAGTCACTACCAACAAGAGTACTTAATGATTCTGAGACAATGAAACGCTTTAAGATTACTTCTGGTGCTAGTGAACCAGCTGCATATGCAATTAGTGCGTTAAAAGAATATAAAGTAGAGCCTAAAGAAAATGAAATAAATAAAAAAGTTTCATATGGTGTATTTGATTTTGGCGGAGGTACTACTGATTTTGATTTTGGGATTGAATATATTCCAGAACACAAAAAATATAAGTTTCAAGTAGAACAATTAGGTAATGGTGGTGATGCATATCTAGGTGGTGAGAATCTTCTAAATATGCTAGCCTTTGAAGTATATAAACAAAATATACAGGTTATGAGGGATGCTAATATTCCCATTGTTATACCTGCTAAATGTCAAAGATTTGCTGGCTCAGAGTTATTAGTGAAAGAAGAAAAAGATGGGGATCAATTAGCTTATTTAAATTTAAAACTAATTGCAAATGAATTAAGAGCTTTGTGGGAAGAGGAAGTAGGATATCAATCTAAATATAATGAAGGCGCTAATATATTTAAATTATATTCTACCAATAATATTGAAAAAGATATTTCAGTTAGAATAGATATTGATTTCTTACAAGCTATTATTAGAAAAGAAATTAGTGATGGTATAGAGAACTTTATGAATGTTTATTATAAGGTTTATAAACAAAATCAATCTAAACTAACTAGGCCTCTTCATATACTTTTAGCTGGGAATTCTTGTAAGTCAAGAATTTTACAAGAAACATTTATTCTTAGAATTGTTTCAGAACTGGAGAACATGTCTAAAGAGATAGGTGATGATAAAGATTTATCAAATTTATTTAAGATTTATCCTCCATTAGACTCCACTTTTGATATTGAATACTTAAAAGAGTTATCTCAATTAAAAGATTTTAATTTACCATTGGAATCTTATATCTATTTTAAAGATAATGGAATGATAGAGAATTAAAATATATTATATATGTTCTTTATAGGAAGGGTTTTATGACTTCGATAGATCGAAAAAGAACTGGTAAAACCGGTGTTGCTTTTGGCTTGGTCCGTAGTCGTGATGGCGGTCGCGATGTTAACATTGTTAATTCCACACTTACTGAGTTAGCAGAAATACAGTTTCCTTTTTTGTTAGGAACTGAAGACAGAGACTACTGCTTTGAATGTATCATTGGTGAGGATATTGGATATAATGAATGGACACAATTCATACCATGTATTGGTAATGAGATTGAGTTGTTTTATACACGAGAAGCACGTGGTCATTCAAGAAATTTGCCTACGTCCCAAGTAGGCTGTGTTCTTCTATATGTTGAGGATGAAGATGTTAATGATGATGGTTATTTCTTTATAAGTAAAAAGACACCAGATACAATAGATTACATTGTTGCTGTACCGGAAGAGATTCAAAGTGGTAATTATCAACCTAAAAATATCTATTCTATTCAATTAAAGTGATTTGTCTAAGTTAGGGAGAATCAAATCATGTCAAGAAGTTTTCAAGTAAAATTTAGAATTAAATCTAACCCTAAATCAACAGCTCAAAATGGGGTAAATGCAACTACGGTTACTGCTTCTAATATGTGTGATGCACGTAATCAAGTAAAAGCACGTTATGCGAATAGTTTACATGGAATAGAAGTTATTTCTGTCGTTGAAAGATAAGAATATATTATGGCAAAATTCTACCCCACAATAATAAATAGTTTCCATGGTAGTGAAGGAGAGCGTCTCGTATACGAGGCGCTCTCTAAATTAAATAATGAATATGTCATTTTTCATTCTTATCGCTGGTTAGGTGAATTAAATCAACGTAGGAGTGAAGGTGAAGCAGATTTTGTTGTTTTACATCCTAAAAAAGGTATTTTATCTATAGAGGTAAAGGCTGGTGGGATTTCCTACCGTGATGGAAACTGGATTCAAACGAATCGAAATACAAAAGAAGAAAAAATTATAGATCCTTTGGGACAAGCTGCAGAGAGTCAATTTAGGATTCAGAACTATTTACGTAAACATTATAATGGACAAATGCCTGTTATTGGTCGAGCCGTATGGTTCCCATCTGTAGCTATTCATAATAAAGTTTCATTACCATTAGAAGTAAATAGAGAGATTGTTTTTGATGTAGATTCTTTACTTAATGTATCGGAATCTATGGATAAAGCTTTTAGCTATTGGAAATCTAATTTAGGATTTAGAGATTCTGAATTATCAGTTAATGATTTTCAGAACATGATTAAGACTTTAATGCCTACATTTAATATTGTTGAATCAGTTGCAAGTACAGCTCTTGAATCAACAAGAAGTTATATTCAGATGACGAAACAACAAGCATCTATACTGCATTTTTTACGTGAACAGCCAACGGCTGTTATACACGGACCAGCAGGGACAGGTAAAACCATGCTGGCTATTGAAAAGGCTAAAATGTTAGCTTCTGACGGTAAAAAAGTATTATATTTATGCTTTAATGAGTTCTTATTATCTTATGTGAAAGAGCATTATACTTGTGAGAATATAGTCTATCATAATATTAGATCATTAGCTGAAGAATTGATGCCTAATACTGAATATTCTATTTCAGAAATTATTCCTCAGTTTATAGAGTACTTTCAAAATGAATATGATGATCTTGAATGGTCATATGAAAATGTAGTCATTGATGAGGGACAAGATATTGATGAGCATATACTAGAACATATTTCTATGTTAGTAGATATGTTAGGCGGACATTATTATGTATTCTACGATAAAAACCAGTACATAATGATGCATAAGTCGACGCATTGGTTAGATACATATGGAGATTGTCGTCTTGTCTTGTATAAAAATTGTCGTAATACTGCTGAAATAGCAAAGACTGTAGGTACAACATTAAGTGATATAAAGAAAGACGCTTATATAAATGAATTGTCTGGGATAAAACCACTTGGATCGTTTTATAAGAATGAAAGTGAATTACGCAATATTGTAACCAAATTCGTTACAAAAATGATTCAAGATAAGGTAAGACCCGAAGACATTGTAATTCTTACTACAAGTAGTGTTCCTAACAGTATGTTGACAAATATTTCTGCTGTAAACGGAGTGTCTATATCTACAGAACCTAAGAAAAACTCCATTCTGTTTACATCAGTACGTAAATTTAAAGGTTTAGAAGCTAAAGCAGTTTTACTAATTGATGTTTTAGTTGGCCGTCTTACTAATGAATTACATAAACGATTGGTTTATGTAGGTTCATCACGTGCAAATACATATTTACAATTAGCGTTCTATGATAATGTACCTAATGAAGACTATAAGTCTATTTTAAATCATTTAGGTGTAAATGAAATCAATAGACCTAGTAAAGAATCTTTATTAGATACTTTTGGTCTCGATTTATTAAAATAATATTTCGATGCGTTATTTTTTACGCATGCTCTTTTGTACAATATACATGTAATCAGTTAGTTATTCTAATGTTGTTTTGTAGTATAGAGGTGTATTGTATGAAAACAGATGTTATTAAAGAAGCTATTGAAAAAGTTCAAAAGGAAGATCCTAAGTTATACCAGGATGTAGTAGAGTATGTTTCTTCTAATAGAAATAAAACTGGTGTACATCCGAAAGGTGTGTATCAAGAACATAGATGGCCCAATATTATAGGGCCTAGGCCTGGACCCTTTCCATATCCACGAAATCCATTAGAGAAAAATCCATTTGGTATATTTTTACCATTAGCAGGTTTGTATATGTTTTACAAGTTTGTTAGACGAATATGGAAATTATTACGAGGAAAGAATCAAGATATTTCCTTAGATGATATTATCAAGTATATGAATAATCTTAAATAATGTGTTGTATGGGAGAGGAATAATGGGGTCAAGAAAGTTAAAATTAGGAGATATCGTATTTTGCCAACGAAGTAATTTTTTCTTTGGTGATGTATATCAACATTATGGTGTATATGTAGGTTATCATAAAATTATCCACTATATAAAGGGGGATTCTCCACTAGATGGTAGAATTGCAGAGACTAGTATTGAAAAATTTTGTGACGGAGATACCTTATATATTGCCGAGGACGATAGTTTATTATCTATTTTCCAAGATGCAGATGTAGCCGCAAGTTTTTATGGTCCGCGTAAAACTGTACAACGTGCTAAATCTATGATTGGTAAAGGTGACTATAGTTTGTTTAATCATAATTGTGAACATTTTGCTATTTGGTGTAAAACAGGCCTTACAGAATCAACACAACTTAGTATAGAGGGATTGGCAGCTAGATTTCTTAGACCTAAATGGGGACCATTGAAATGGTTAGCTAATGAAATTTGGCGTGTTGAGGCAGAGTATTAGTAATAATTATAAGGAACTAGCAATACAGTAAAATATGTGTTGCTAGTTCTAACTTTCCTAAAAACAAAATATTTTAAAAATAATTATTGACACACACGGATGCGTGTATTATAATTGCATCATAAGGTGAGTTGAATCACCAACATGTAGAACAGAAAGACTTAGGTTCTAACAGCAATCCTATAACATAAAAAACTTGATTAAGATGAGTATAGAATCTAGTATAATTTAATAGTTATCGTTCATAAACGATTCATAAGGTTAGACACAAGCAGCAATCCATTGATTAAATAACCAGAAAAAGTGATTTTGGAGACCTTTTGGTCTAGAGTATCGTGTCTAGTAAACCTTAGCCTCAGTGAGGTTAGTAATTGTCTTGAACTTTGTATTGTAGCCGCTTACGGTTGTCTTGTTTATTTTGCTTTCAAAATTTACGTTGTGATAATCTAGAGCGGTTTTTTATATGCTAAGGAGATAGGAACTATGAATACATTTATGAACGCTTTAACAAATAATGAAAAATCTTATACTGCGAATGATGGTACAGCATATCGTACAAGTGGTAGCTCTTTGATGGACCTTAATTTCTCTGTGCCTGCATTGCGTCAGGCTGCTGTTGATTTCTATGGTAAAAGTAAACATAACAGTCATTTTTATAGTAATGATCGTACTATGGATGCTGTAGAGGCGTTACGTCTATTCATTACATCCTATGAGGAAGATCCTCTTTATACTATGAAATGGCTTATGTATGCACGCCATATTAAGCTAGGTCTTGGCGAGCGAGATATATTCCGTATGATGCTCACTAAAATAGGTGATTTACATCCAGAGATGGCATTGCAGTTTATCATCGGCACTGAATTGTGGAACTATGGTCGTTGGGATGATGTGTTACGCATTTTCTTTGATACGACGAGCACTATCTTACATGATGGACTAGGAGAGTTAATTGTGAACCAGTTTAGACGTGATATTATAGGTTGTGGACTTGGTGATTCCATAAGTTTATTAGCTAAATGGATGCCCTCCAATAATACATCCTCTAAGGAGAAGCGTTCTGAGGCAGTTATTTTGCAATCCTTGTTACATTTAAGTGCACGTGAATACCGCAAAACCTTGTCTAGGTTACGCGAATATTTAGCGGTTGTGGATAGAAAGGCATCCCTTAACCAATGGAATGATATTAATTATAATCATGTGCCATCAAAGGCAAATCTTAAATATCGTAATGCTTTCTTAAAACATGATGAAGAACGTCGCCAGGTGTATCTTGCATCATTAGAAAAGGGAGACGACTCAGTTAAGATTAATGCGAACTCTATGTTCTTGTATGATATTGTGCAAGCATACGTAAAGGCGGATAGTTGCTGGGACAGTAGTCTAAATCCATATGACGAAACATTAGAGCAATTATGGAATGCCCAAGAATCTCCTAAGGATTATGACGATATCTTAGTTATACGCGACGGGTCTGGATCTATGGGGGCAAAACTATCTGGTAATAGTTCCGTCACCGCACTTAGCGTAGCAGATTCGATTGCATTGTACTGTGTGCAACATAATAAGAATGAATCCTTTAAAAATCGCTTCATTACCTTTAGCAATCGGCCTCAAATGGTAGATATTTCAATGTGTCAAACATTACGAGATAAGCTAAGACGATTGCATCGCTTTGACGATTATAGCAATACGGATATAGAGGCAACCTTTGACTTAATTCTTGATACGGCTGTTAAAAATCATCTGCCTCAAGATGAGTTACCTTCATCGTGCCTTATCATTTCAGATATGCAGTTTGATCAGGCTACAGCTCATGATGATAATACAACTGTTATCGAATCGTGTCGCCAGAAATTTGAATCCCTTGGATATACTATGCCACGACTTATTTTCTGGAACGTATCTGTGTACGCACATAATACTATTCCTGTTCAAATGCATCCAAGCGGTGTTATTCTCGTATCTGGTTTCTCTAAATCTATCGTAGATATGGTGGTGTCTAGAGAACTCAATCCTGAAACGGCACTCAAAGCTGAGCTAGATGCAAAGTGTAGTATTGTAGATACAGTACTACAAGACTATGTAAAGGTAGCGTAATATTTATATAATTTTGTTTCATAAGGTTCTTATTAGTCTGGTTATTGACTAGTAGGACCTTATTTTTGTGTACATAATTTGTGCTATAATGAAGAGTAGGTTTTATAAGGTAATAATCATTTTATATACGAGGAATCATATATGGCAATTAGTAAAGAGATACAAAAATCTAGCGAAATGAAATTTGATGGTAAATTAATTAAAGTTACTTATGATATAGCCGATGTTAATGGTAATGAAGCATGGCGTGAGGTTGTTCATCATCCTGGTGCAACAGCTATTGTAGTTGTTACAGAAGATAATAAGATTGTAATGGAGCGTCAGTTCCGTTATGCTTTGCAACAGCCTTTGCTTGAAATTCCAGCAGGTAAACTAGATCCTAATGAAGAGCCTCTTAACTGTGCGAAACGTGAGTTAGCAGAGGAAACAGGTTATCGTGCCAATCAATGGATTCCGTTGGGCACAATTGCTACAAGTCCTGGTTTCTGTAACGAAGTATTACATTTATACTTAGCAAAAGATCTTACTATGGGTGAAACTAATTGGGATCCAGATGAATACGTTGAGCTTGAGTATTTTACTTTACCTGAATTATTAGATGCTATTAAGAATGAACAAATTAAGGATAGTAAATCCTTAGCAGCTCTAATGTTAGCTATGCCTTATCTTAAGTAGCACTTTATTTTCATAATTATATATAGTATAATTAATACATAAAGAGAGCCAAATAACGTGCCGTTAGCGTTAGGCTCATCTAAAATACGGAAATTTGATGATGCCTAACGTGTTGAGGTGGTAGGATACCTCATACGTTAGGCGTTTTTATTATTATTTACGGCTATTAAAAAATATCGTAATCATAATAGTAATGATTGCTACTATAGCATGGATTATTCTGCTTGAGTATTACAATAGGAGTACTTATGTATAAAAGAATTATTTTATTAGTTATGGACTCTGTTGGTATCGGTCACGCTGCTGATGCTGCGAAGTTTGGTGATGAAGGTTCCAATACATTAGGCCATATTGAATCAGTGGCAGGCCAGATTCATTGTCCTAATTTAAAATCTCTTGGCTTAGGTCGCATTGCTGATATTTCTGATGATGGTGAAAGTATCAAAGGTGCCTTTGGCCGCATGGCAGAGCTCAGTACTGGTAAAGATACGACTAGTGGTCATTGGGAGATGATGGGGCATCCCGTTACCGTTCCATTCCCAACTTTTTACGAAGGTTTTCCTAAGGAATTGATGGATACTTTCACAAAGGAAACAGGCTATGGTTATCTTGGCAATGAAGTAGCATCTGGTACAGAAATTATTGAACGTCTAGGGGTTGAACATATTAAAACCGGAAGACCTATTGTATATACATCAGCAGATTCGGTATTTCAGATTGCGGCCCATGAAGATGTCATTCCTCTAGATGAGCTATATCGTATATGCCAAATTACCCGTGATAAGGTATGTATCGGTGATTACTATGTAGGCCGTATCATCGCACGCCCATTCGTAGGGGAACTTGGCAGTTTCGTACGTACCTCAAATCGTCATGATTATAGTCGTATGCCTGAGAAAAAAATGGTACAACAAGAGTTACAAGATGCGGATGTTCCAACTGTAGCAGTCGGTAAAATTGGAGATATTTATGCCCATGTAGGATGGGATGAAAGCTATCCTACAAAATCTAATGCTCATGGCATGAATATGGTTCCATACTTACTTGGTTCCTCCTTTGAGCATGGTCTCATGATGGTTAACCTCGTTGAATTTGATAGTCTTTATGGTCATCGCAGAAATGTGGAAGGTTATAAACGTGCTATTGAAGACTTTGATTACCAACTTGGTGGGTTAATACCAATGCTCAATGATGATGATTTATTGCTTATCACTGCGGACCATGGCAATGATCCAACATGGAAGGGGACAGATCACACTCGTGAATTAGTACCTATACTTGGATATAGTCCAAGAATGAATGGGCCTATAGACCTAGGCGATAGAAAAAGCTTTGCAGATATTGGGGAAACCATTTTGGAAAACTTTGGCTTAAAACAATGGGCCATTGGTACATCGTTTTTGGAGAAACTTAGTAAATAATTTTCTCATATGTTTTTTGTATAATTAGGTTTAGAATACTAGATTACTATCTATATACGACAATAATATAATTTCAACATAACAAAGATAATATGCTATATATGAGATACTACCAGTTAAAAATAAATACTTTTAACTGGTAGTATCTTTAAAATAGTTAGTTACATCATAAAGAACGACCAACTTAAGTACATCATAAGTTGGTCGTTTTTTTAATTTATAGAAGTATATTTCTTATTTAATTATAGCAAGCCTTTACGCTCCATCATTTCTTTTATATTTAGTAAGGTGGATTTACAAACTACATCATATTCTAGTGTACTCAAGAAATCTGCAAATTTTCTATCATCTTCGTTTTTACAGTTTTCATAAGGAATTTTACCATTTTGTTGATATGGTTCTAGAATCCGATTTCGACGGTGCTTCCAAGTATTGTAATAAGGTCCTTTAAATTTTGTCATAAAGCCATTGCTATCGACTAATACAAATCCTTCAGACTCATGATCTGAATTAAGTTCCTTATTTATGATGCTATTTAGTTCGTCCATTGTATTAACTTGTTGAATTGTTTTTACAATAGATATTAACTGAGTGTCATATTTCATAAGGATGGATTCTAGTTCTGCTAACCTCTCCCTAGAGAACGATACATCAATATGCTTGCCATTTACATCTAACGTATTTTGAATCATATCAAGTACATAAAGATGATCTTGGTCATATTTAATAATATGTGTATCTTCTTGGCTGATGACTTCGAACATCATAGAACAGCTATTACATTTTAATAACTCTTTGATTTCTTCTTGTAAATTTGTAGGTAATTTTTTGAATAAATTTTTAAATAAATCTACGTGCATACCTTCTGTAGTAGATTTAGAAGCAAAGACTAATTCATCATTAATGACACCAAGAATAGCGAGGTATCCATTTTCTTTAGTTCGAATTTCTACAGGGAATGCGAGTGTATTAGCTAAATTATTTAGTTCGGTTTCAGGTCGTTCGTTGAGATTAAAGAATTTATTATAACTACGTAGTTTCACATCTCCTGTTATGCGATCCACAAATAATCCTCGAGCTTGTACCGTGCTTTCATTCCATAATCGTTTGTGGAATACACGTGAGGTAAAGTTCAAGGAATATAGGTTAGGGGAGCATTTTTTTACTTTTACTAATTTAGAATTACCTATGATATTTATATCCTCATTTTGTGTAAATATGACATGCTGCGTCATATTTTGATATTCATGACGCATATAATCTTTATCGTAGATATCATTTTTTATGCCATTTTTAGTAAAAGTATCTGCAGTAATATCAATGTATTTGAGCTCTCCACCAAATTCTACCTCTCCTTCTAAGCAGAAGGAATATTTACCATCCGGAACACCGCGATGACCATGAATTTGAATAAAGTCCTGACACATTCCTTTTTCATAATTTGTATCATATATTTTAGCAATATCTGTTTCGTAAGCTCCGAATCCATTAATAAAGGTAGAGGTTGCTATAAAGGTCATGTTAGGTACATAGGAGAGACCACCATGGGAGACTAAATATTTCTTGCCATGAAAGTTAAATGGATAGCATTGACGAAGTGATTTATAGAAGAGACGTAACTCTCGCTGAAGAGAATCAATTTCTTTTTTTGTCATATCTTTTATGATAGGTGCTACTACTTCTTTCATAAAGCGTTTAGAACGATCTAAATTTGTATTGAATGCAAAGTTTGCGATATGTCGTTCGTGATTACCTTCTAACATAATCGTATTAGGCAATGTACTAAGACGCATCATTTCGTACATCATTTCTTTATTTTCAATACCGCGTTCTAAATAGTCACCACAAAAGATATATAATGTTTTTTCATCCCATGGAGTGATAGCTTGTTGTAATGCCGTGTAACAACCGTGAATATCACCGATGATACGCACTCGTTCATATCGATTCGTTAAATTTACAGTAAAGTAATTGTTGATTTCATCGATAGAATTTATTTTCCTACAAAACTTTGGTAATGTAGTTGTTTTAATCATCTTGTGCATACGGTGTATAACTTGCTCAGGTACTCGTTTGTAATCTGTTCGTGTAGCATTACGAGCTAAACATTCTTCTAATGATGTATCTGGTTCGTAGTAATATACAGTATATTTATATTTGTTAAGCAAATCTTTATATGTATTAACAGCTTTAGATGTAGTGTGAGTAGCATCTAAAACGACAAAGTCGCCATTGCTCATTCGTTTTTCTAAACAATCTAGGAGGAGCTCCCAAGCCGGACCATTATCCTCTTGTGAAATATACCAGCCGTTTTCACCAAGGGAAGGGCTGCGTAATAGCATACGGAAATGATCGGCTTCTAAGGTGTAAGCCTCAAGATTGTTGTCACGAATCCACTGAGACTTACCACTAGCAGGAGCACCACGCATTAATAATAGTGTTCTCATAGTAATAGTCCTCTAATCTGCCCATAGGGCGTAATAAAATATAACTGTATAAAAAACGAAAAGATTATTATTGAAAATAGGAAAAAGGGCATAAAAAAACAGTCTCAACGGATATCCGAGAGACTGTCTTACTTGCTTTTAAAATTATAAAGCGTTTACTTTAGCTGCAAGGTTGGATTTTTTGCGAGCTGCAGTGTTTTTATGAAGTACACCTTTGGAGGCTGCTTTATCAATTACGCTAGTAGCATGAACAAGTGCTTGTTTTGCTTCTTCTACTGCGCCTGCTTGAACAGCTTCTACGGTTTTACGACTTGCTGTACGGATTTGAGATTTTACAGCGGCGTTTTTCGCACGACGTTCAGCATCCGTTTTTACGCTTCTAATACTGGATTTAATGTTTGGCAATTGAGTCACCTCCTTAAAAATCGTTTCTTATACCTGAATGATTATATCATACCATATATTGATACGCAAGGACTTTTCAGCCCAATATTTTCCTTATTGGTATGAAGTATAAAACATTTTCTACTGTTCTTTAACTATACCATATAAGCGTATTTTATGAAATCAATATTATTAATATATTTGCTAGTGTTGTAATAAGTTAATTATTTTGATTTTAAAAGCTAGTTAGTTCCTTTATGTTATAATAAAGGGTAGAAATAAGTGAGGTGTCTTATGAAAAAATTAATGATTATAGATGGTAGTAGTTTGTTATTCCGTGCATTTTTTGCATTACCACCGTTGAAGTCTGCTTTGGGAACTCCAACGAATGCAGTGTACGGTTTTTTAACAATGCTCATCAAATTGTATGAAGAAATCAATCCTGATTATATTGTAGTAGCTTTTGATAAAGGTCGTCAGACGTTCCGTACAGAAATGTATAGCGAATATAAAGGTAATCGTCCAGATGCACCAGAGGATTTACGACCTCAATTTAGCCTTATTCAAGATGTGTTAAAAGCATTAGGGATTTGTGTTATCGAGGAAGAAGGTTTTGAAGGGGACGATATTCTAGGATCATTAAGTAAGAAATTCGGAGCTCCCGAGATGGCTGTTCAAATTATTACTGGTGACCGCGATAACTTACAGCTTGTAACAGAGCACAGTCATGTGTTCTTAACTAAAAAAGGTATTTCTGACATGTTAGAGGTTACTTTAGATAACATGGAGGAACTCTATGGTTATGGTCCTGATAAGGTTATCGAAATGAAAGCTCTTATGGGTGACTCTTCTGATAACATTCCAGGTGTACCAGGTGTAGGTGAAAAAACGGCCCTTAAATTGATTACTGAATACGGTAATCTTGAGTCCGTATATGATCATATTGAAGATATTTCTGGTAAGAAATTAAAAGAGCGACTTGTAGAAAATAAAGACTTAGCGTTCTTGTCTCGTGAGTTAGCAACTATCAAAACAGATATGGATTTATCCTATAAGGTAGAAGATTTTGTACAGAATTTCCATACCTCAGAAGTACAGCCTTTATTCGAAACTCTTGGGTTTACTAAATTAACGCCTCGTATTGTACAAGTAATGGGTGGAGAGGAAGCCAATTTTGGTGATCCTGGTTCTTTATTTGCTCCACAAGAGGAAATTTCTCTAGATGATTTAGCAGATGTTAAGGCTTTAACCTCTGAGTTCTATACAGATAAAACGGTGGCAATACATGTTGTACTCGATGGTAAAACTCCGTTCAGAACAGTAACGAATACGTATTTATTCAATGGTGATACTATCGTAAAAACAGATGATACTAAAGCTGTATTAGCCGTTTTACAAGGGGCAAAGGCGATTGTTACGACTCAAACAAAAGAATTAATAGAAGCATTAGGTGAAGAGTCGCCAGCCGAGATTTCTTTATTTAATGAAGATAAAACAGCTCGTGTTCATGATATGTCCCTTCTTGCGTACTTGTTAGATCCTACGCGTACTAACTATGGTTATCTATATTTAACGGAACGTTTCTCTGTGCCAAGCATTGCTAGTGGCAGTGTAGATGTAGAATGCGTATCTATGGTAAAAGCATTACTCGCTATGAACGATGTAGCTTGTGAATCTGCTCGCCGTGAAGAGTTATGGTCTTTATATGAAACGATTGAGTTACCATTGATTCATACCTTAGTTGTAATGGAGAAAAATGGTATATATATTGATACAAATAAGCTGGCTGAAACGACAGCTCGATTTAAAGATGAATTAGCTCAAGTACAACAAGAGATTTATGATTTGGCAGGTGAAACTTTCAATATTAACTCTCCTAAACAGCTAGGTGTTATTTTATTCGAAAAGATGAACTTACCAGTTATTAAGAAGACTAAGACTGGATATTCTACAGATGCTGAAGTACTTGATATGCTACGTAATGAGAGTCCAATCGTGGAAAAAATCTTGGCATACCGTTCTGTAGCAAAATTAGTATCTACCTATTGTGAAGGCTTGGCAGTTCTTATTAATGATAAGACTAAGCGTATTCATACGACCTTTAATCAAATGGTTACGGCTACAGGACGTCTTAGCTCTTCTGACCCTAACTTACAAAATATTCCTGTCCGTACTGAAAAAGGCCGTGAAATTCGTGCCTTATTCTATCCAGGTGCAGGGTACGACACATTAGTTAGTGCCGATTACTCTCAAATTGAGTTGCGCATTTTAGCGCATCTATCTGGCGATGAAGCGTTAATTAAAGCTTTCGTTGATGGTAAGGATATTCACCGTTTTACTGCGGCGGAGGTACTAGGTAAATCTCAAGAGGACGTAACGAGCGAAGAGCGTTCTCATGCAAAGGCGATTAACTTTGGTATTATTTATGGTATTTCCGACTTTGGCTTATCTCGCGACCTCGGTATTACACGAGCTGAAGCTAAGAATTATATAGACTTATACTTTAGTCGTTATCCTAAGGTTAAAGAATATATGGATCGTATGGTTCAGGAGGCCCATGAAACTGGTAAGGTTAGAACTATGTTCGGCCGTCAACGTGAATTGCCAGATATTAATAGCCGCAACTTTAACCGTCGCTCTTTTGCTGAACGTACGGCGATGAATACACCAATTCAAGGTACAGCAGCAGATATTATTAAGTTGGCAATGAACCAAGTTGAGCAAAAGTTAGAAGAAGGAAACTTTAAATCTCGACTTTTATTACAAGTACATGACGAACTTGTATTAGAAGTGGTGAATGATGAATTAGAGGGTATCGAAGAATTATTACGTTCTACCATGCAATCCGTCGTAGAATTACATGTTCCTCTAATTGTAGATGTGCATCATGCTGAGAACTGGGCATTGGTAAAATAGTTTACATAATATTAAGTGTTGGAAGGTATGTATGTTTAAGATAGGCTTAACTGGTGGTATTGCATCAGGTAAAAGTACCGTCCTTACCTATTTTAAGGACAAAGGAATACCCTGCATCGACGCTGACATTGTAGCTCGTGAGGTAGTTGAACCAGGTACTGAAGGTTTACAAGCCATTGTGGATACCTTTGGTTCTAATGTTCTTCATGATGATGGCACACTAAACCGTGAAGCGCTTGGTGCAATAGTCTTTCACAATGAAGAGAAACGACAATTATTAAATGGCTGTTTAAAAATACATATTCGCAATCGTATTTTAGAACTAACATCTCAATATGAAAAGGCTAATACTCCAGTTTTAATCTATGATATACCATTACTCATTGAAGGAGAATGGTATGCCATGATGGATGAGGTGTGGCTCGTATATGTGAATGAAAGAACTCAAATCGAACGTTTAATGAGTCGTAATGGATATACCAAAGAGGATGCTCTTGCGCGCATAAATAGTCAGATGCGCCTTGATGACAAGCGTTCCTATGCAGATGTAATAATTGATAATAATGGTACACTTTTTGATTTAACTGCTCAATTGAATACTATTTGGGGCGAGCGTATTGAGTCAGTTTTGCAAAAATAAAAATGATTGTTTGTTATGTACCAAATTTTGTATATAAAAAATAGTATTAAATGGTATAATAAGCCCATGTAATTTAATATCATATTGTCTATCATTTTTTTATATGCTAGATAATGGTAAATGTTATAGTAATTATATGTAGAAAGGGGGATATATGAAACGTGCAACGGCAACGGCGCTGTCTTGCGTCGTACTTGGATGGTTTTATTTTACACATCTAGATGATCCTTTGGCGCGTCAAACCGCGTATCCCTTTAACTATAGAGATGTAGTGATGGCTGCCGCTGAGAAGGAACAGGTTCCACCGTCCTTAGTAGCTAGTGTTATCTTAGCTGAAAGTAAATATAAGAATACTGCGGAATCTGAAACTGGAGCTCTTGGATTGATGCAACTTATGCCAGATACAGCGCGATGGGTAGCTCAACAAGTTGGACATGGTAACTATACAGACCGCCAGTTAAAAGAGCCTGAAACTAATATTGAGTTAGGAACATGGTATTTAGGTCATTTGTTAAAGGAATTTAATGGTGATGAGGTACAAGCGTTAGCTGCGTATAATGCGGGACGCGGTCATGTGGAATCTTGGCTCAATGAAAATAAATGGAATGGCATGGTTGATACTATACCTTTCCCTGAAACGCGTAGCTATGTAAAAGCTGTGTTGCAGTATCAAGAGAAATATGAGGCATTATATGGAAACGATTATTGAAGATTGTAAAGCGTTAGATTACTCATGGCTGCCTCAGCAGATTGAGGGGTTTACCTTAGTGGTATCCAATGAATCTGATTACACTTCGCTACTTGAACGACTTACAGCCGGTGAAGAGGTATTAAAGGTACCTATTTTCCATTATCAAAATGATTTGGGGTGGCGATGGTCTGCCTTATATGATAAAGAGGTAGAGGACTATACGGTTCATATTGAAATGCCACTTTTTTCCTTTGTGGATATTTCGTTTGTGCGTGCTGATTTAGAATCGTTCTGGAAGGGGTTACAAGATCGTTGTGTCAAAGGTTTAACTAATATGTTAATTGAGCCAGCGAATAACTTTACCTTTACATACCGTCGCCGAGGCATACCTGATTGGGATTTTTCCGAGGTCATGCCTAAAGAATTGGAAGGCTTTATATGTGATGTTGATCCAGCTCATGGGATTCGAATGATTAATGGGTCTTTTATTATCGGTGAGTATCGTAAGATGGATGAATGTACCGGATTATTGCTATATTATAACGAATTGCGTGATGAATATTTTGCAGAGCTTCGTTATAAAAACTATCCTGAAATAGACCATCATCTAGATGCTAAAAATTTAGATGATTTAACATCTGTTCTTCGTGAGCATTTAGGTCCTATATTAAAAGGGCTAAATGAGCGCGTTGACTAATAATTGTAAAATGTGACTATGCTATTGTTTTAGTTGTTTTATATTTATATGAAATAATCTAAGTGGGAATATTTGGTCAAAGCCCATAAGAAAGCGTAGAATTTGTATATACACAGTAAATGTGATATACTATATATGACTTTTATATAAATCTTTTAAAAGAGTGGGCTTATGTCCACTCTTTCATTTATGATTAGCCTAATTTTAAGGTGTTTGTAATCAAGAGATATATACAAGATGTAGTAATAAAGGAGGCGATGGCTATGAAGAGAGAAGCAGTAGAGGAATTTGTATCCTCTGTAGTTGAAGGTATTATAGCCGGCACCGAAATGGAACTGGTCGATGTAGATTATGTTCGTGAACGCGATTGGTATTTGCGTGTCTATCTCGACAAGCCAGGTGGTGTAGATTTGGATGACTGTCAGTTGGTTAGCGAAAAACTAAGTGCTGTCCTCGACGAAAAAGATCCAATTACGGAAAACTATTTATTGGAAGTATCTTCTCCAGGCCTAGATCGAGTTCTTAAGAAGGATAAGGATTTGGTTCGCTATAATGGTCGTGAGGTTGATATTCAGCTATTTAAACCTGTTAATGGCAGTAAACAATTTACTGGAGAATTACAAGGTTTTACAGACACAACTATCGATTTTACTATCAATGGTGAAAACATGACATTCGAACGGTCTGCCATTGCACAAATTCGATTACATCTTGATTTTTAATATATGGAGGCATACGAGTGAGTCAAGAATTAATTCAAGCGGTAATGGTGCTTACAAAGCAAAAAGGTTTTGCTCCTGAGGTTATTTTTGAATCCTTAGAGGCTGCATTGTTGCAAGCATATCGCAAAGAACCAACATCTAATCCAGATGCGTACGTTGTGATTAACCGTGAAACAGGCGTTTATAAAGTAATGGCAAAAAAACAAGTGGTGGAAACTGTAGAATTGCCAGAAACAGAAATCAGCTTATTAGAAGCTCGCAAAATTGATAAACGTTTTGAAATTGGTGACGTAGTAGAAGTAGATGTTACTCCAGCTAACTTTGGCCGTAGTGCTGCCCATACTGCAAAACAAATGCTTATTCAACGTTTGAAAGAGGCTGAACGCAGCGTAGTATACGAAGAGTACTATAGTCGTGAAGGCGATATCATCACTGGCGTTATTACACGTGTAGAAGGTAAAAATGTATTTATCGACTTAGGTAAAACTGAAGCAATTTTACCTCCAACAGAACAAATTGCTAGCGAAACATATCGTGAAGGGGATCGCATTAAATGCTATATCGTAGAGGTTAAGAAAACTACGAAAGGCCCTCAAATCATGATTTCCCGTACACATCCTGGACTATTAAAACGTCTCTTTGAATTAGAAGTACCAGAAATTTATGAAGGCGTGGTTGAGCTCAAATCTGTAGCTCGTGAGCCTGGTATGCGTTCTAAAATCGCTGTATATAGCCGCGATGAAAATGTTGACCCAGTAGGTGCTTGCGTAGGTCCTAAAGGTCAACGTGTACAACATATCGTTGATGAATTGCACGATGAAAAAATTGATATCGTTAAATGGGATGAAGATCCAGCAATTTATATCGCTAACTCTTTGAGTCCAGCTAAAGTTGTTTCTGTTGATGTAAGTGAAGAAGAAAAATCCTCTTACGTTGTAGTTCCTGATTATCAATTATCCTTGGCAATTGGTAAAGCAGGTCAAAATGCTCGATTGGCAGCTAAATTAACTAATTGGAAAATCGATATTAAGAGTGAAACTCAAGCAGCTGAAGAACCTTTTGCAGGTTTTGGCAATGCTGAGGACGGTGAATAGTCATGAAACCGAAATCCCAACCTATGCGCACATGCGTAGGATGTGGTGAGCCTAAGGCAAAACGTGAATTGATTCGCGTAGCCTTAAGTCCAGATGGCAATATCAATATTGACCGCACTGGAAAAGCACCGGGACGTGGAGCGTATTTATGCGAATCCATGTCATGCTTTGAGCAAGCCTATAAGGCTAAGCGATTAGAACGGTCATTAAAGCATAGTGTATCGAAAGAAATATACGAAGCATTACAACGTGATTTACAAGAGAATGAGTAGTCACTGATATACATGAATGAAGATAAAATTTTAAATCTCTTAGGATTAGCACAACGAGCTGGCAAGGTTATTTCTGGTGATTTTATCGTAGAAAAAGCTATGAAGAGAAAGGAACCAAAACTAGTCCTTCTCGCTAGTGATTGTGCATCCAACAATGAAAAGAAATATACTCAATTAGCAGAAACACATCATATCCCACTTCGTAGCATTGGCACTAAAGATACTTTAGGAACTGCTATCGGTAAAGAAGTTAGGGTTGTAGTCGCAGTACTAGATGATGGATTTGCAAAGGCGTTACTAAAAGAGATTGATCGATAATAAGGGGGTATGTAGATGTCCAAAAAGCGCGTTCATGAAATCGCCAAAGAGTTTGGCGTAGAAAGTAAGCAGGTCATTTCTATCTTGCAACAACATAATATTAATGTTACAAAAGCAGTAAATTCTGTAGATGATTCCGGTTATGATATTGTTAAAAAACAATTAGGTAAGAAATCTGAAGCTCCTCAATCTACACAAAAGGTAGAACAAAAATCTGCTCCAACAGCAGCACATAAACAAGCGGCTGCACCACATAAACAACAAAATCCAAATCGAACTAACGAACATAAAAAGGATAACTATAAACAAGGTGGTCAAAAACAAGACGATCAATCTAAACAAAACGACCACAAAAAGGGCAATGTACGTCATGTACAAATCTCTGAACCTACACGTAAATCCGAAGGTAACCAACAATCTGGTGACCGCGCTAACAACCGCCCTAACAACAACCGCAATAATGATAATCGCAATAACGGTCGTCCTAATGATGCCCGTAACAACGATAATCGCAATAACGACAATCGAAACAATGATAATCGTAATTCTAATAACAATGATCGTCGTAACAAGAAAAATAAGAAAGGTGGCAATAACCGCCCACAATCCTTGTTATCTACATCTATGCAAAAGAAAAAGAATCGCGTAAAACATCGTAACGAACAATATTTACAACAAAAAGCTGAGGCTGAACGTAAGGCTGAAGCAGCGATTGCTACAGAAATCGAATTGTCTGGTCCTTTAACTGTTAAGGAACTAGCTGAAAAAATGGGCCGTGAAGTATCTGAAATCATCAAAAAATTGATGCTTTTAGGTGTTATGGCTAGCATTAACCAAGAGGTTGATGTTGATACAGCTACAATCGTAGCTGAAGAATTTGGTGTAACTGTAACTGAAGTAGAACCTGAAGAAGATCCTACTGATATTATTGAAATTGAAGATGCACCAGAAACATTGAAACCTCGTCCACCAGTAGTAACTATCATGGGCCACGTTGACCATGGTAAAACATCCTTGTTGGACGTAATTCGTCAAACTAATGTAACAGCTGGCGAAGCAGGTGGTATCACTCAACATATCGGTGCCTACCAAGTTCGTTACAACGATAATAAAATTACATTCCTTGATACTCCAGGCCATGAAGCGTTTACAGCTATGCGTCTTCGCGGTGCTAAATCTACAGATATCGCAGTTCTTGTTGTAGCTGCTGATGATGGCGTAATGCCTCAAACAATTGAAGCCATAAACCATGCTAAATCTGCAGATGTACCAATTATTGTTGCTATCAACAAAATGGATAAACCAGGTGCTAACCCAGACCATGTTAAACAACAATTGTCTGAACATGGCCTTTTACCAGAAGAATGGGGCGGCGATGTGATCATGGTTCCAGTATCTGCTAAACAAAAACAAGGTATTGACGACTTGCTCGAAAATATCTTGCTCGTAGCAGAAGTTATGGAATTAAAAGCGAATCCTAACCGTAAAGCTTATGGCGTAGTTATCGAGGCTCAACTTGATAAAGGTCGTGGTGCTGTATGTACAGTATTGGTACAAAAAGGTTCCCTTCGCGTAGGTGACACTGTACTTGCTGGTACTGCATATGGTAAGGTGCGTGCTATGACAAATGAACGTGGCGAAAAGGTAAAAGTAGCTCGTCCATCTATGCCAGTGGAAATCTTGGGCTTCTCCGAAGTGCCACAAGCTGGCGAAATCATCAATGGTATGGATGATAATGAAGCACGTGCTATTGCAGAAAAACGTATTGCAAAACAACGTGTACAAGAATTACAAGCAACTCATAAGGTTACATTGGATGATATCTTCAATCAAATTCAACAAGGTGAATTAAAAGATCTTAATATCATCATTAAAGCTGACGTTCAAGGTTCTGTAGAAGCATTACGTCAATCCTTAGAAGGCATTAAAAATCCAGAAGTACGTATTGTTATCGTTCATGCTGCAGTAGGTGCTATCAACGAATCCGATATTATGTTGGCTTCTGCATCTAATGCTATCGTTATGGGCTTCAACGTACGTCCTGATGCTAATGTTCGTCGTGCTGCAGAAAATGAAAAAGTTGACCTTCGTACATATCGCGTAATTTACGATGCTATCAATGACGTTGAATCCGCGATGCGTGGTATGTTAGCTCCTCAATTCAAAGAGGTTGTCGTTGGTCGTGCAGAGGTGCGTCAAGTTATCTCTACACCTAAAGCTATCGTTGCCGGTTCTTATGTAACAGAAGGTCGTATTACTAACGACTCTGAAGTACGTTTGATCCGTGATGGTATTGTAGTGTTTGAAGGTAAGGTTGACTCCTTACGTCGTTTTAAAGACGAAGTAAAAGAAGTTAAAACATCCTTCGAATGTGGTATCTCCTTAGAAGGTTACCGCGACATCAAGGAAGGCGATGTAATCGAAGCATACTTGATGGAAGAAATTGCACCTCAAATGTAGGAGGTTAATATGAGTGACGTTCGTGTCAGAAAATTACAAGAATTTATCAAACAAGAGGTAAGTCAAATGTTGATGCGCGGATTGAAAGATCCTCGCATTGGCTTCACTACCATTACCGATGTTCATGTAACAGGTGATTTACGAGAAGCTACGATTTACGTTTCTTTGTTTGGTTCCGATAAGGAAAAAGAAGATACTCTTATCGCTTTAAAGCATGCTGCTGGTCATATTCGTACTGAGCTTGGCAAGGTATTGAAATTGCGCCATATTCCTTCTATCACATTTGATAAGGATACGTCTTTAGACTATAGCATGCATATTGAATCCCTTTTGAATGAAATCAAAAAGGACGATGAAAAAAATTAACACAAAGGATACAGAACATGAGTAAGATTACTATTAATCAATTACATATGGCTCTGTGTGAAGCTAATTCTATTATGCTAACCGTCCATGTTAGACCTGATGGCGATGCTATCGGGTCCATGGTGGCCTTTTACGAAGCCCTTATGGGGCAAGGTAAAACTGTATATATGGTAGTGGATGATGTAGTTCCTGAGAAGTACTCATTCTTACGATATACGGACCACATCCATGATGTAGCGTATTTTGAGTCAAATCCTGTTGATATTGATATGCTAATGGTATTGGATGCTAGCACGTATGAGCGAATTGGCAAAGTAGGTGCACTATGGAGTGCACCTATTTTTAATATAGACCATCATATTTCTAATACAGAGTTTGCGGATCATCTATATTTAAAGCCTGACTTTGCTGCTACTGGTGAAATCGTTACCGACTTATGTACAAAATGGAATTGGCCTATCACTGAGTCTATGGGCACTGCGCTATATATGGCTATTGCTACAGACTGTGGGTTCTTTAAGTTTAGCAATACAACTGCAAATACTTTAGAAATGGCTGCCAAATGTGTAGCTGCCGGTGCTAGACCTAATGTTATTTCTGAAACGATTGAATCTGTGTCTGCTAGTCGTTTAGAATTAACAAAACAAGTTATGCAGACTATTGAGTTCTACAAAGATAATACAGTAGCCACCATCGAGTTGAATCGTGAGGCTATGACCATTCTTGGAGATGATACAGATGGCTTTGTAGATATTATTAGAAATGTAGAGACTGTTGATATAGCTATTTTATTAAAAGCTGAATCCGACAACAGAACACGGGTAAGTTTACGATCTAAAGGTACCGATGTGAATGCTATAGCCAGCCATTTTGGCGGTGGCGGTCATATTCGAGCTTCTGGATGTACGATTAATTTACCATTACAAGATGCGAAACGAGCTCTTATTGAGGTGATTAAGTAATGGATGGCATTTTACCATTTTTAAAACCTCCTGGTATTACAAGTCATGATGCTGTTGCCATTTGTCGCCGCATTTTAAAAGAGAAGCGCATTGGTCATAGTGGTACTTTAGATCCTATGGCTTATGGTGTCTTACCCATATTTCTTGGTAAGGCTACGCGCCTCATCGAGTACACAGATGGATTCGATAAAACTTATGTAGCAGAATGTAAATTCGGTACCTTTACAGATACTGAGGATAGCTCTGGACAACCGGTATTACCTGATAAAGATATGGCATTGAGAGATGGTGTTTTATTGAATGAATCCATTCAAAGTTCAGAACTTTCGGATACTATGGTAAAACCAACCTTTGATGAATTAGTTAATACATTGAATACCTTTACTGGTGTACAAGATCAAAGACCATCAAAATATTCCGCTATTAAGATAAATGGTATCCGTGCTTATGAATATGCTCGTAAAGGGATTCCTGTAGAATTGCCATTACGTCAAATTCATATAAAACATATTGAGCTTATAGCGTATGGATTTCCATATTTTACGGTTCGTGTAACTTGTTCTGGAGGGACCTATATTCGTTCATTATTACGTGATATATGTGTTTCATTAGGTATACCAGGAACCATGACATCCTTGGCGCGTACTCAAGTAGGTCCCTTTGATATTGGTTCTGCTAAAATGGCTGAGGAATTGATGATTCATGGTGAAAGCCTATTATTACCAACGGATACAGCTGTTTCTCATCTTTCAAAAGTAACGGTAAATAGTGTACAATTAAAGATGATGGTCCAAGGTAAGGAATTGCCTATTAGTAGGGAATTTTCTTTTACTGAACCAGATCATTATTATAGAGCCTATGGTCCTCATGGATTCATTGGTATTATGA
>OBXA01000432.1_pt1 | contig 33970 bp, 30 predicted proteins | sample 1538121 | NCBI WGS metagenome assembly OBXA01 (sample SAMEA2580133, study PRJEB22360) | human gut metagenome | biome: human gut; feature: human-associated habitat; material: faeces | place: Denmark | collected 2008/2010 | reverse complement strand
TAGATCCGGTCGGAGCATGTGTCGGAATGAACGGTGCCAGAGTCAATGCGGTTGTAGAGGAACTCCGGGGAGAGAAAATTGACATCATCAACTGGAGTGACAACCCGGCGCTTCTGATCGAAAATGCTTTAAGTCCTGCAAAAGTCATCTCTGTTATGGCAGATCCGGATGAAAAAGTGGCAAGTGTGATCGTGCCGGATTACCAGTTGTCTCTTGCAATCGGAAAAGAAGGGCAGAACGCAAGACTTGCAGCACGTCTGACGGGATATAAGATTGATATCAAGAGTGAGACACAAGCGATCGAATCAGGGGAACTTCCAGAAGATTATATGGATCAGATGAATATGATGGAAGATGACGGATATACAGAAGAATATGAGGAAGCTGCAAATTATACAGACGGATATCAGGAAGATGCAGATGCATATGAAGAAATCGAGTTTGTAGAGACAGACGAAGAATAGACTCTTTGGAGAGGTGAGGTATTTGAACAGTAAAAAGAAAGTTCCGATGCGCAAGTGTGTCGGATGTGGAGAAATGAAAGCCAAAAAAGAACTGCTCAGAGTGCTCAGGACAGAAGAAGGAGAATTTGTTCTGGATACGACCGGAAGAAAAAACGGACGGGGCGCTTATGTTTGCGTTTCTAGAGAATGTTTTGGAAAGGCAGTAAAAAATAAAGGGCTGGAACGTTCCTTTAAGCAGGCAATTCCCAAAGAAGTATATGAACGGCTGGAAAAGGAGATGGAACAATTTGAAGCAAGATAGAGTGCTGTCCCTGATCGGGCTGGCCACAAAGGCAGGAAAATGTGCCAGTGGTGAATTCATGACAGAAAATGAGACAAAATCCGGGAAAGCTGCACTGGTGATCGTAGCGGAAGATGCATCGGATAACACCAAAAAGAAATTCCGGGATATGTGTAAGTTTTATGAGGTTCCAATTTATTTTTACGGAGATAAAGATACCTTAGGGCATGCAATGGGAAAAGAGTTCCGTGCATCTCTGGCGATATTGGACGAAGGATTTGCAAAAGGAATTCGAAAACAACTGGAAATAAAAAATAATACGATTGCATAGAGGAGGTAGTTTGAGTATGACGAAATTAAGAGTGCATGAACTGGCAAAAGAGCTGGGGATGGAAAATAAAGACCTGATGGAGATTCTGGAGAAAAAGAATGTGGAGGCAAAAACTTCCATGAGCTCCATTCCGGATGAGGTCGTAGCAGAACTGCGCAGCGGGCACGCAGGAAAAGGAACATCGGAAGATGCTCCGAAAAAGAAAAATATCGTACAGGTATTCCGCCCACAGAATTCGAAGAGCGGAAACCGCCGTCCGGGAGGATCCCGTTCGGGAAATGGACAGAACACACAGGGAACATCCCGTCAGGATCGTCCGGCAGGCGGAAGAAACGGACAGCGTCCGGCTTCCGGTCAGAATGGATCCCGTCAGGATCGTCCGGCGAGAGGGCCGCAGGCAAATGGAGAGAGAGAGAACAGAAGACCACAGGAAGGACGCCCGGCAGGAAACCGACGTCCGGAAGAGGGACAGAGAGGCGGTTTCCGTCAGAATCGTCCGGCAGATGGAAGAAACGGGCAGCGTCCGTCTTCTGCTCCAAACGGTCAGAGAGGAAACCGTCGCCAGGACGAGGGGGCAAGAAATGGTCAGCGTCCGGATTCCAGAAGAAACGACAGAAATGACAGAAACGACAGAAATTCAATTCCGTCGCCATTGGTAGAGCAGCAGAAACCGCAGCGCAATAAAGCAAAAGATAAAGAAAAAGATTACAAGAAAAAAGAAAACAGAGAAGAAGGATTTGAAAGCAAGGGCAAAAAAGGCAGAAAGCAGAAGCCGACAGTAGAAGTGCAGAGACCACAGCCAAAGCCGGAAGTGAAAAAGGAAGAGGAAATCAAACAGATCACAATCCCGGAAGTACTGACAATTCAGGAACTGGCAGACAAGATGAAAGTGGTACCGTCTGTGATCGTAAAGAAACTGTTCATGCAGGGCAAGATCGTAACAGTGAATCAGGAAATTGATTTTGAGACAGCAGAAGAAATCGCAATGGAATTTGAGATCCTTTGTGAAAAAGAAGAAGTTGTAGATGTCATTGAAGAACTTCTCAAAGAAGATGAAGAAGATGAAGCGACTATGGTAAAACGTCCTCCTGTTGTATGTGTTATGGGACACGTTGACCACGGAAAGACTTCTCTGCTGGATGCGATCCGTGATACCAGTGTGACAGACCGCGAGGCAGGTGGAATCACACAGCACATCGGTGCTTCTGTAGTAGAGATCAACGGAGAAAAGATCACATTCCTGGATACACCGGGACATGAGGCGTTTACTGCAATGCGTATGAGAGGAGCAAATTCTACAGATATTGCGATTCTTGTAGTTGCAGCAGATGACGGTGTGATGCCGCAGACGATCGAGGCGATCAACCATGCCAAAGCAGCGGGAATTGAAATTATCGTAGCGATCAATAAGATCGATAAGCCAAGTGCAAATATTGAGCGTGTAAAACAGGAACTGACAGAGTATGAACTGATTCCGGAAGACTGGGGCGGAAGCACGATTTTCGTACCGGTATCCGCGCATACAAAAGAAGGAATTCAGGAGCTTCTCGAGATGGTTCTTCTGACAGCAGAAGTGATGGAGCTCAAAGCAAATCCGAACCGTGTGGCAAGAGGACTTGTCATCGAGGCAGAGCTGGATAAAGGAAAAGGTTCTGTTGCGACAGTGCTCGTACAGAAAGGTACCCTTCGTGTGGGAGATGCCATTGCAGCAGGATCCGCACACGGAAAAGTAAGAGCCATGATGGATGACAGGGGAAGACGTGTAAAAGAAGCAGGTCCGTCCCAGCCGGTAGAAATCCTCGGATTGAATGAGGTTCCGCAGGCAGGAGAAGTCTTTGTGGGATGCGAGTCAGAAAAAGAAGCAAGAAACTTTGCAGAGACATTTATTTCACAGCACAGAGTGAAGATGCTTGAAGAGACAAAATCCAAGATGTCTCTGGATGATCTGTTCAATCAGATTCAGGAAGGAAACTTAAAGGAACTCAACATCGTAGTGAAAGCAGATGTACAGGGTTCTGTGGAAGCAATCAAACAGAGTCTGATCAAATTGTCAAATGAAGAAGTTGTGATCAAGATCATTCACGGCGGAGTTGGTGCGATCAATGAATCCGACGTGATTCTGGCATCTGCTTCCAATGCGATCATCATCGGATTTAACGTGCGTCCGGATGCGACAGCGAAGGAGATTGCAGACCGTGAAGGCGTTGACTTAAGACTTTACAGAGTCATCTACAATGCGATTGAAGATGTGGAAGCGGCAATGAAAGGTATGCTGGATCCGGTATTTGAAGAGAAGGTACTGGGACACGCAGAAGTACGTCAGACATTTAAGGCATCCGGAGTTGGAACGATTGCAGGTTCTTATGTACAGGACGGTACTTTTGAACGAAATTGTTCTGTTCGTCTGACACGTGACGGCATTGTGATCTTTGACGGACCTCTGGCATCTCTGAAACGATTCAAGGATGATGTGAAAGAAGTCAGAGCCGGATACGAGTGCGGTTTCGTATTTGAAAACTATAATGATATCAAAGAAGGCGATCTTGTAGAAGCATACAAGATGGTAGAAATAGAAAGAAAATAAGGAGCAGTTATGAGGAAAAACAGTATTAAAAACACAAGAATCAATACTGAAGTCCAAAGAGAACTGAGCAACATCCTACGCGGAGGCATCAAGGACCCGAGAGTGGCGCCGATGACTTCCGTGGTAGCGGTGGAAGTAGCACCTGATCTGAAGACATGTAAGGCATACATCAGCGTGCTGGGAGATAAGAAAGCCCAGGAAGATACGATCAAAGGACTTCAGAGTGCAGAAGGATATATCCGGCGTGAACTGGCAAGAACGATCAACATGCGCAATACACCGGAGATCCGGTTTATCATGGATCAGTCCATTGAGTACGGTGTCAATATGACGAAAAAAATTAATGATTTGACCAAAGATTTGAAAAGTGAGGATGAATAAATAAGCATGAAAATTGTATTATCTGATATTTTGAAGGGAAAGAAGCGGATCGCGCTCTCCGGTCATGTTCGGCCGGACGGAGACTGTGTAGGATCGTCGATGGGATTGTACCTGTATCTTACAGAGCAGTTTCCGGAAATAGAAGTTGATCTGTATCTGGAAAAGATACCGGCATCCTTTTCCATAATCTCGCGTACAGAGGAAATCAGACATACACTTTCAGAAGAGACGGCATATGATCTGTTTATCTGTCTGGACTGTGGGGACGAACAGCGGCTCGGACCGTTTGCACCGTTACTTCGACAGGCTGCACATACGGTTTGTATCGATCATCATGTGAGCAATGATGCATTTGCAGAGTTAAATTACATTCGCCCGGAGGCAAGTTCTACATCAGAGCTGGTTTATACACTTCTGGAAGATGAGAAGATCAGTAAGGCATGTGCGGAAGCACTGTATATGGGAATCGCACATGATACGGGAGTATTTCAGTACTCCTGTACCTCTCCGGAGACGATGGAGGTAGCCGCACAGTTGCTTAGAAAAGGAATTGACGGCAGTGAGATTATCGAAAAAACTTATTTTGAGAAGACCTATATCCAGAATCAGATCTTAGGGAGAGCGCTTTTAGAAAGCATGCTGGTTTTAGAAAAACAGGTGGTCGTTTCTGTTGTGTCCAGAAAAGAGATGGAATTTTTCGAGGCGGTTCCAAGCGATCTGGAAGGAATTGTGGCCCAGCTTCGGCAGACTAAAGGTGTGGAAGTGGCAATTTTTCTGCATGAAACGGACACTCAGGAGTATAAGGTCAGTCTGCGTTCCAAGGGCAAAGTCAATGTAAGCAGTATTGCTCAGTATTTTGGTGGAGGCGGTCATGTGCGTGCAGCAGGGGTTACAATGAAAGGTTCTGCGCACGATGTGATCAACAATCTGCTTAGACAGATTACATTGCAGCTAAAAGAGGCATAGAAGAGAAAGACAGGAATTGTTATGGTAAATGGAATTCTGAACGTATACAAAGAAAAAGGATACACATCCCATGATGTAGTGGCAAAGCTGCGTGGAATTGTGGGACAGAAGAAGATCGGACATACAGGCACGCTGGACCCGGATGCGGAAGGCGTGCTTCCTGTTTGTCTGGGAAGAGCAACAAAGGTATGTGATATGCTCACGGAAAAGGATAAAACATACGAGGCGGTCCTGTTGCTTGGAAAAGAGACCGATACCCAGGATATTTCAGGAACTGTGCTGAGAGTGGGAGAGACAGAAGGACTCACGCAGGAGCAGGTAAAAGACTGTGTGATGAGTTTTGTGGGGGAATATGATCAGATACCGCCCATGTATTCTGCACTGAAAGTAAACGGCAAAAAGCTGTATGAGCTGGCACGGGAAGGGAAGACGATCGAGCGCAAAAGCCGCAAAGTTGAAATCAAAGAGATCCGGATCCTGGAAATGGCACTGCCGCGTGTGAGGATGGAGGTTTCCTGTTCCAAGGGAACCTATATCCGGACATTGTGTCACGATATCGGTGAAAAGCTGGGTTGCTTTGGATGTATGGAGTCGCTTCTTCGTACAAAGGTGAGCCGTTTTGAGCTTGAGAGCAGTCTGAAGCTTTCAGAAATACAGAAAAAAAGAGAGGAAGGAAAGCTTTCAGAGATTATAACCCCTCTGGATGCAGTGTTTTTCCAATATCCTGCCGTGACGGTAAAAAAAGAGGGGCAGGCGCTTGCGTATAACGGAAATGAGATTCCAATCCGCTTTGTAACAGATATGGAAGAAAGAAAAAATCAGGAATGGATACGTGTATACGATCTGGAAAATCATTTTATCGGTATCTTCTGTTTTGATAAAAACAGGAAAAAACTTACTGTGGAAAAGATGTTTCTGGATCAGGAAGAAATAAGAGGATGATTATGCAGTACGTAACAGACTTAAGCAAATATCAGACAGAAAACAGGACAGCTGTCACACTCGGAAAGTTTGACGGTCTTCACCGAGGACATCAGGAACTGATCAGCCGGATTCAAAGATTTGCGGATCAGGAAAAAGCGGAAAGTGTTGTTTTTGCATTTGATATGGGGAAAGAAGCATTGATGACAGGCGAGGAAAAGAAAGCATATCTGGAAGGATGTGTGGATACGCTGATCATCTGTCCGTTTACTGAGGCAATCCGTGAGATGGAAGCAGAGGAATTTATTGAAAAGATCCTGATTGAACAACTGCATGCCGCATACATTGCAGTGGGAACAGATTTTCATTTTGGTCATCAGAAGCGAGGAGATATCTGTATGCTGAAACAGTATGCAAAGCGCTATGGATATGAGCTGGAGATTGTAGAAAAGGCAGTGTATCGAAAAAGGGAAATCAGCAGTACCTATATCAGAGAGGCGCTGAAAGCCGGCAATGTGGAACTTGCAGAAAAGCTTTTGGGATACCGATACCGTACAGAGGGCGTTGTAGAGCATGGACAAAAGCTCGGGAGAACGCTGGGATTTCCCACTTTGAATGTCGCATGGAAGCCCGAAAAAGCAGCCCCCCGGTTTGGCGTATATGCATGCAGAGTAAAAATGGATGGAACCTGGTATTGCGGAATCGGCAATCTGGGGATCAAACCGACGGTAACGGATGCAAAACGGATTTTGACAGAGGTGTATGTATTTGATTATAAGGGAGATGCATACGGAAAATATGTGGAGATTGAATTCTGTGCGTTTGAGAGACCGGAGAGCAGATTTGCATCTCTGGAGGAGTTAAAAACACAGGTGGATCGAGATATTTTATTTGGTATGGAGTATTTTCGGACGCAGCAGTGAGGTGGTTTATGAAGAAAGGGAAGAAAAAACCAAGCTTTCGTACAAAGCTGATCTTTCTGACTTTGTCGGCCTGTATTATTTCGACATTGATTCTTGGAATCGCACAGATGGTGTTGTCCGTTTTTCATTTTTCGAGACAGGCTCGTTCTGACCTGGAATTTTATCTCGAGAATACAAGCGGGCAGTTTGATACAAGAATCAAAAATATGGAAAATATGGTGATTTCTCTGCGGCATAATAATGTGCTGAAACATTTTATCGCGGGAGAAGCGTACAATGAGCAAGAAGCAAGGGAGCAGTTTGCAAACAGTACCGATTTGTTTTCGGAAATGAATATGGTTGATTCCGCCTCTCCGTTTATCGACTGCATCTATCTGTTTAATGAAAACGGAGAATGGGTGAGCAGTCGTTTCTACCCGGAGACAGTGGAAAATATGGAGCTTCAGAATCAAATTTATAAAGAAATCAATTCCAGTTTTTTGAAAAGCAGCAATGAATACTGGTATATGACACATGATGAACGCGCGTATGTATGTATGCGTGTATACAATGAGGAGATGGAGGAGTCCGGCTGCTGCATTATTTCCCTTGGAAAAAGTGCGGTGGATACGTTGTTTTCCAAAACAAAAGAATATCCGGAAAGCAGCTGGCTGATCACAGGAGAAAAAGGACAGATTCTGTTTGCAAATGAAAAGGGAAAAGAACAGGCAAAACAGATGCTGGAAATTCAGGATTTGGGAAGCAGTGAGGAAAAGATTGGAAATCAGATGACTCTCTTTTATGGAGGGAAAACCGGGTTTGGGATTGAACTGAGGATGGCACTTCCCAAGAATCTGATCTATGCCTCGATCCGTTCCACCGTACAGCCTTTTGCAGTGATTTTTCTAATCGTGATCGGAATCACGGCGATTGTCGTATTTGCGGTATCCATGAGAATGACACGTCCGCTGAAGTTTATCGGAGAAGATATCCGGAAATTTGGAAACGGCAGACTGGATGCGCAGATGCGGGAATTTGATACAAGAGAGTTTGATGAGATCAGCACACGGTTTAATGAGATGACCGGGCAGATCAAAAATCTGATCACGGAAGTCTATGAAAAACAGCTTCTTGCTACACAGGCTCAGGTAAAATATTTGCAGTCTCAGATCAATCCGCATTTCATGTTTAACATTTTATCCATGCTCAGTATGAAAGCAGGATTGCAGGGAAACAAAGAACTGCAAAAGCTTTTGAGCGCATTTTCCAGACTGATTCAGGGAAAGATTTTCCGGAACGGAGAGATTGAAATCCCGTTATTTCAGGAGATGGAGTTGATCGAGTTTTATCTGCTTTTACAGGGAGAGCGGTTTGCAGGAAAGATTACATATGATATACTTTGCAGTGAAGAAGTGAAAAATGCCAGAATTCCGCGGCTGAGTGTGGAACCATTGGTGGAAAACGCTGTTTCACACGGTCTCGAACCGAAACCGGGAAGCGGTCATATCAGGGTGGAAGCAAAAGAAGAAAATGGGAAGCTGTGGATTCAGATCAAAGATGACGGAGTCGGATTTGATGTGGAAGAGCAGAAGAACAAAGGGCAGGCAGTGGAAGATGAGAAGCATACGCACATCGGTCTTACCAATACACAGCAGATGCTTCATACGGTATATGGTGAAGAAGCATCGATGAAGATTGAGAGTACACCGGGTGCGGGTACTTGTGTAACGATGTGTCTGCCGTTGGAAAAAGGGGGAAGAAAGTCATGTGGAGAGTGATGATTGCAGATGATGAACCATATATCCGGGAAGGGTTGGAAAAGCTGATTCCCTGGGAGGAGCTTGGATGCGAGCTGATCTATGTTGCGGAGAATGGTCAGGATCTGTTGGAACAGATCCGCAGCTGTCCGCCGGATATTGCGATCATTGATATAAAAATGCCGCTGATGGACGGCATGGAAGTTGCGGAATACATTTATAAAAATCATATCCGGACGTCTGTGATCTTTCTGACTGCGTATGCGGATTTTCAGTATGCACGAAAGGCAATTCAGTACCAGGTGAGTGATTATATTGTAAAAACAGCAGCTCTGGAAGAAATTCCGGCAGCCATTGCAAATATCAAACAGCGGCTGGAGAGTGAAAATATGACCTGGTATCGGATGCTCTTGGTAACACCGGTGCGTCAGGGTGAAAAGGTGAGAAAATTCTTTCTGCATGCCTTCCATTCGTTTGAATACCGCGCTCTTTCACTCGGAAATGAGGAAGAAGGACTGGTGCTTACAGTCAATGACAGTGAACGGACGGAGGAAATCTTCAGTTGTTGTGAGAAAATGAAAGCCTTTTGTAAAAACTTTCTGGGAGAGACACCGCAGATTTTGTGCAGCCGGGCCTATCAGCAGGGAGATGATTCTTCCTTGCTCTATGAACAGACAAAGGCCTACGCCAAGGGAAGAAGTGCAGAGCAGATTTTGATCGTGCCGCAGAATGCAGAAGAGGGAGATGGGACAGATACATTGTTAAAGCGTGTTCAGACCTATATCCGGAATCATTACACAGAGCGCCTGACACTGGCGGATATTGCAGAGGCGGTACATGTCAGCTCCAGTTATCTGAGTCGGTTTTACAAATTGAAGGCAGGAGAGAACCTGTTTGATACGATCAATTCTCTTCGTGTGGAAAAAGCCAAAGAACTGCTTTTAAGAGGAGACAAGAAAATCTATGAGATTGCAGCGTTGACCGGTTTTGAGGATACGGCATATTTTTCAAAGGTGTTTAAGAAATATGCAGGATGTCCGCCAAAGGAATACGAGCAGTCCGGAGGAAGAAATCTATGAGAAAAGGAACGTGGGTTTTACTGCTTCTTATGACGGCCTGTCTGCTCGGAGGCTGCAGTAAGGAGAGCGCGGAGCAGACAGAGATTACGCTGATACATGGTTGGGGCTCCATGGAATCGGAGCATGTCAGAATGCGGCAGATTTATAAGGATTTTGAAAAAGAGCACCCGGAGATCAAGCTGAATCTGATGTCCATGACTTCATCGGATGAGGTGATCAAAAAGACAAAAAATATGCTTTCTGTTGGAGAGGTTCCGGATCTGATTTTTACAGGAGGCTACGGAAAAGATTCGGTGTACCGCTTTATGGAAGAAAAAAACAAAGCGGCAGACCTTATGCCTTATCTGGAGAAAGATCAGGAATTTGCAGACTCTGTAGCGCCGGAGATCATTTCCTACTGGCAGAAGGACGGGAAGCTGTATACCCTGTCAGATGTACTGTTGCTTGGAGGGGGATACTGGTATAACGCGGATATTTTTGAAAAAGCGGGGATTGAATCGGTACCGGAGACCTGGGATGAGTTTCTGGAGGCTTGTGAGAAGATACAGAGCTGGTCACAGAATGAAGGAAAATCGGTGATCCCGGTACAGATTACGAAAGAAAACAGTGCTTATCTGGCAGATGCCCTGCTTTTGGACACTTCCAAAGAAGCACAGGACGCAGTGGAAAATCATTCGATGATGCTAAGTGCAAAAGAACTTTTTCCGGTTTTAGAGACAATGAAGCAGATTAGACAATATGGGGACAGTACAGACAAAAATTATGGATACAGGGACGAAGGAAGTATGTTCAACAGTGGAAATACAGCCATGTATATCAATGGAGTGTGGGCAAGTAAGCTGATCGATGAAAAAATCGATGCCTGCTATGCACCGTTTCCGGGAAAGAATGGCAGCACGATCGCCAGTTCTTCCGTATGTCTGGGATATATTGTAGGCAATACCGGGAATCAAGAGACAATGGATGCCAGTGTTGAATTTTTAAAGTATATGCTCAGCGAAAAGGTACAGAAGCGGATTCTTCTGGAAACCGGACAAATGCCGTCCAGCCCAAAGATACATCTGGAAGAATATAAGGAGCAGATTCCGAGGATGTGCAATGCTGTGAAAGCAATTCGTGGAGCAGACCGTATCATTGAGGTGCCGGACAATCTCTGGACGGCAGATCAGCTGGAAAACTTTCGGAATCAGATTATGGAAGTTCTTAACGGGACTTTGGATGAAGAGCAGTTTTGTACAAATTTATATCAATAGTTGCAGCGTCATATCATGAAAATGGTATGGCGCTTTTCATAAATATGACAAAACAGAGGTAAATAAATTACAAGAAAACGGCAGAATCATAAATATATTACAAAAAATAGAAAATTGACACGGAAAAACCAGAAATAATGCAAGAAAGTGTCAATTCTATCCATAGAGTCAGGCTGATGATCATGATATTCTAAATTCAACAGGAAATCGAAGGAGGATTTAGTAATGAAAAAGAAAAGAATCATCAGCCTGATTTTGGCTACAACTATGGCGGCAACAGTAGTCGTTTCCGGATGTGGGAAATCCGGTGACTCTGAGAAAACAGATGACGGCAAAAAGAAAACAGAAGCATCTGATGACAAGGTATTGGAGTTTTATCATGGATATTATCAGGATGCAAGCGAATGGGCACCTGCACAGGTTATGCGCGATATCTATGACGAGTTTGCAAAAGAGCATGCAGATGGAGAAGTGGAATTTAAAGCAATTCCGACAGAGGATATCGACAGTGTGGTAGAAAATAAAGTGGCAGGCGGAAGCTATCCGGATATGGTGGATCTGGCAGGACGGTCTGTATCACTGGCAGCGATCAGTCAGGATTTGCTCCTTGACATGAAACCATACATAGATGAAGAAGGGATCAAAGACAACGTTGGAATCAACTATACACAGAACGACGTGGATGGAAAGATTTATACGGTTCACGATCAGCTTCTGACACTGGGATACTGGTACAATGACAAGGTGTTAAAAGACGCAGGAGCAACAACACCGGATACATGGAAGAACTGGAGTGATTTTGAAGGAGCAATGGAAAAAGTACGTTCCGCAGGCGGAGATGTGTATGCATATGGTGCCGGTCAGGGATCTACAAGATGCTTTAACGCAATCCTCGGTATGTCCGAAAATGGAAGAAAAATCGTAGGAGAGCCTCTGACAGAAGAAGCAATCGAATCCAAAGAGTTTGAAGAAGCATTCAAACAGGTGGCAAATATGGATCAGAAAAACGGATCTTCCAATGCCAGCAGCAATGCCGATGACGGTGCAAACGACTGGGCAGCAGACTTCAACAAAGGACAGTCTGCAGTGTTCTTCAACGGAGTATGGGCAGCAGGCGGATTTGAAGATACTACAAACTTTAAACCGGCAATCTTCCCGGGAAGCGTTTCCTTATCTTCTGCAAGCGGCGGAATCACAGCAGCAAATGATATGAGTGATGCAGAAAAAGAACTGGCACTGGAATTTGTAAAATATATGACAAGTGATGAAGTACAGACAAAGATCTTCAAAGAAGTAGGTGCAAACCCATGTACAACAACACTGGATCTGAATGCACTGGCAGAAGGGTCTGACGAGAAAACAAAACTTCTTGCAGAGGCATGTTCTCAGGCAAATGATGCAGAATATGTGATTGCAACAATCGATTCTACATGGGGAACAGATATTGCAAATGCAATCGGTAACAAACTGATCGAATCTACCGTTTCCGGAACTGATGTAAATGCAAAATTTGAAGAATTAAAGAGTGAACTGATCGGTCTGATCGGTTAATTGTAAATCATGGAAGCTGCTCTTTGCAGGAGGTATTTAAGGAGCAGCTTCCTTCTCTATGAAATTTTCCAGAGTAGGAGGTAGCAAAATGGAAATAACCGGAAAAAAACAAAAGTTGAGAAAGAATGCGTTTATTCTCTTCTTTCTTTTACCGACTCTGGTCTGCTTTTGTGTGTTTTATTTATATCCGATCGCAACGGTGGTCATCAGTTCCTTTGCAAAATGGGACTACACGAATTTGAATGATATGCAGATGTATTCCTTTGGACATCTGTTTGACAACTATAAATATATTTTTGAGAAATATCCGTATTTCTGGGAAGGACTTAGAAATTCCTGTATCTGGGCATTGTGCGGACTTGTAATCCAGGTTCCGATCGCGACAGGAGTGGCACTGGTAATCTCCAAGAAATGCAGAGGATGGAAGCTGGCAAGAAATATTTATGTGATACCAAATATTATTTCTTCGGCAGCAATGGGATTGATCTTCTTACAGCTGTACAATCCGAAGTATGGTATTATCAATGAAATTATCCGTGTTTTTGTGCCGAATTTCCAGGACAACGTACTGTTTATACCAAAGGTAAATATGATCGCTTTGACCTGCGCATACATCTTCTTTGCAGGAACAAACATGATCATGGTTCTGGGACAGATTTCTGCAATACCGGAAGAGGTTCGTGAGGCGGCACTTTTGGATGGAGCCAAAGGATGGACACTGGATCGTTGTATCGTTCTTCCATTGATTAAAGATACAATAAAGACAATCAGTATTCTCTCCGTATCCGCAGGATTCCTGTTGTATAATGAAGTTTATTTCCTGACGAACGGAGCAGCAGGAACAAAGAGTATCAGCTTCCTGATCCGTGAACTGGCAGTTGTCAGTCCAAGAGCACAGTACGCACGTGCAAATGCGATCGGTGCGATTCAGATTCTGGGAGGTCTGGTATTGATCCTGATCATTAACATGCTGTTTCGTGAGAGAAAACAGAAAGGAGGCAGAAGATGATGAGCAGACAGAGAAAAGGCAAAGAAAATGAAGCGGTCCATGGAGTGGGGACTTTTGGAAAGATCGTTTCGTATGTTGTGATGATTCTGGTATGTTTCATCTCCCTGTTTCCGGTTATTTGGGTGGCAATTTCCTCGTTGAAGGCAGATCCTCTGGCAGAGCCGGGATTTACTCTGCCAAGTGCACTTTGTTTTGATGGATATATCGGAGTATTCCGGGACATGCATATTATGAGATACTTCTTTAACAGTTTTAAAGTGGCAGGTATTTCTGTCGTATTAAGTATCATCATGATTTCCATGTCAGCGTATGTTGTGGCAAGAATGAACTTTAAATTTAAATCGGTGGTCAGCGTCATGTTGATGTCTACATTGTTTATTCCACCGACAGCGATGACATTCCCGGTTTATAATCTGATCAACAGTATGGGAATCAACGATACGCATGCAGGATTGATTTTAATCTATACATGCAGCGGTATCGCAGTCAGCTTTATGGTCATCAAAAACTATTTCCTGACGATACCGGTAGAGCTGGAAGAAGCAGCGCGTATTGACGGCTGCGGTTATACACAGACATTTTTCAAGATCATGCTGCCGATCGCACGTCCGGGAATTCTGACAGCAGCAATGCTGGCGTTTATGAATTACTGGAATGAATACTACTGGGCATCTATGGTACTGACAACAAAAGAACTGAAGACTGTTCCGGCGATTCTGGCACAGTTCCAGAATGCATTTTCTACGAACTACAACGGAATGTTTTCCGCAATCGTTGTAATTCTGCTTCCGCCGGTGATTTTGTTCTGCTGTTTCAGCAAGTACTTTATTGAAGCACTGTCTGGTGGGGCAGTAAAAGGCTAAAAGGAGAGAAAAAACATGAAACAAGTAACAGCCATTCTTTTGGGAGCCGGACAGAGAGGGGCAGAGGCTTATGCCTCTTATGCCCTGGATTATCCCAATGAATTGAAATTTGTAGCAGTAGCGGAACCAAGAGCGGATCGACGGGAAGAGTTTGCAAAGCTTCATGATATTGCACCTCAAAACGCTGTGGAATCGGACATGGAGCTTTTGAACCGTCCGAAAATGGCGGACTGTGTTCTGATCTGTACACAGGATCAGATGCATTATGAGGCATTGAAGCTGGCTGTGGAAAAAGGCTATCACATTTTATGTGAAAAACCGATCTCACCTGTAAAATCTGAACTGATCGAGATCGGGGAGATCGCAAAGAATTATGACAAGGTGATCAGTATTTGCCACGTGCTGCGTTATTCTCCATTTTTCAGAGAGCTGAAACGGCTTCTGGATGAAGGGGCGATCGGTCAGCTTGTTGATATCCAGCATATTGAGAGTGTGGGATACTGGCATATGGCACACAGCTTTGTGCGTGGCAATTGGAGAAACAAATCCTTAAGCAGTCCGATGATCCTGCAGAAGTGCTGTCATGATATGGACATCTTGTTATGGCTCGTAGGTGCGTCCTGTACAAGACTTACAAGCTTCGGAAATCTGATGCATTTTAAAGAAGAAAATGCACCAGAAGATGCTCCGGCCTACTGTCTGGACGGATGTGTACACCGGGATGAATGTCCGTATTTTGCACCTCGATTCTATCTGGAGGATTTAGAGGAAAAAGGCGGAACATTTGCAAAAGTGGTAAGTCTTCAGACGGATAAAAAATCTCTGCTGGATGCATTGAAAGACGGACCATATGGAAGGTGTGTTTACCACTGTGACAACGATGTGGTAGATCATCAGGTAGTAAATCTGGAGTTTGACAATGGTGTGACAGCAAGTATGACAATGTGTGCGTTTACCAATAAATGCGAGCGGATCATCAATCTGATGGGAACAAAAGGACAGATTCGCGGAAACATGGAAGAAAATGAAATCATCGTGGAAGATTTTGCGTCTGGAAATACAACAAAGATCAAGGTAAAAGTACCAAAAGGCGGACACAGCGGAAGCGATGTCTCCATGATGAAAGACTTTGTGGAACTGGTGGCAGGAGGCGGAACTGCAAAAAGCGTAAGCGCCGCATCAGAATCCATAGAGAGTCATTTGATGGCACTGGCGGCAGAAGACAGCCGGGAACACAACGGTGTTGTTTATGAAATGAAAGGATATGGAAAATAGTAATGAATCAGGAAATATGGAATCGGACCGAATGGTTCCGGAAAGAAAGATTCGGAATGTTTATCCACTGGGGACTGTATGCCATTCCGGCGCTGGGCGAGTGGGTAATGTCCGAAAAACGAATGACAGTAGAAGAATATGAGAAATATTTCGAGCAGTTTGATCCAACGGATTACAATCCGAGAGAATGGGCAAGACTGGCAAAAAAAGCAGGTATGAAATATGCGGTGCTGACTGCAAAGCATCACGATGGATTCTGTTTGTTTGATTCTGCACTGACAGATTATAAAGCGACAAATACAAAGGCCGGACGGGATCTGGTTCGGGAATTTCTGGATGCATTCCGTGCGGAAGGATTAAAAGTAGGGCTTTACTTTACACTGATTGACTGGCATCATCCAGACTATCCGAAATACAATGATATGCACCATCCAATGCGCGGAAATGAGGCGTATAAAGATGAAAATATCAATTTTGACCGGTATCTGGAATATATGCATGGCCAGGTGGAAGAACTGGTGACCAATTACGGAAAGCTGGATATTCTCTGGTTTGATTTCTCTTATGACAACATGTGTGAAGATACATGGAAAGCAGAAGAGTTGATCCGTATGGTCAGAAAACATCAGCCGGATGTTATTATTGACAATCGTCTGGAAGGTTCCGGAGAGAAGAACGGAAGTATCGTAACAGATCATCCGAATATTTACAGCGGAGATTTCGCAAGTCCGGAAATGATCATTCCGCCGGGAGGAATGAAAGATCTGAACGGAAAACCGATCCCGTGGGAGCTTTGTGCAACGATGAACAACCACTGGGGATACTGTTATTATGATCATACTTACAAAACATCACAGACCATTATCCGCAAACTGGTTGAATGTGTCAGCAAAGGCGGAAACTTTATCCTGAACGTAGGACCGGATGCAAAAGGAAGAATTCCGAAAGAAAGCCAGGAAATTCTGACGCAGGTAGGAGAATGGATGGAGCAAAACGGAGAAAGTCTTTATGAATGTGGAATTTCCGAGTATGACAAGCCGGAATGGGGACGTTATACACAAAAAGGAAACACGGTATATGCCCATATTTATGAAACGCCTCTGGGAGCACTCCCATTGTATGGAATCAGCCCGCAGGAGGTAGGAACAATCACCTTCCTTTCCAGCGGAGCGCAGGTGCAGAGGGGTGAGGCATGGAATACAGCTATGTATTCAGATACACCGTTTGTGGCGCTGGGTGAAAATCCGGTATTCAGTTATCCGCTGCCGGATGAAATAGATACTGTTTTGAAAATCGAGTTGAAAAAATAGGACTTTACATCCGAAAATCCCTGTGGTATACTACCTTAGGATTTAGCCGGTGTTCGGTAATCGGACAACTCCGACCGTTACTTAATACCAGGCGATTTATTATTAAGTTTAAAGGAGGATCATACGATGATCGCAAAAGAAAAGAAACAGGCTATTATTGCAGAATTTGGAAGAAGTGAAGGAGATACAGGATCTCCGGAAGTACAGGTAGCGATCCTGACAGCAAGAATCAACGAGCTGACAGATCACTTCAAAGCAAATCCAAAAGACCACCACTCAAGAAGAGGACTTCTGAAAATGGTAGGACAGAGACGTGGACTGCTTGCATACCTGAAAAAAGTAGATATCGAAAGATACCGTGCTTTGATCGAAAAACTTGGATTAAGAAAATAATTCATGGAAGAGGGACTTCTGCTTGTGTCGGTTTATCCGGCAGGCAGAGGTCTTTTTATTTCTTGCGATTCATACATATCTATGGTATAATAATCTAGATTGCGGACAAGTATGTATACCCGAGACCACTGAAAAGTATATCGAAAGCTTCCGGTGTTTTTTTCAGTAGTTTCGGAGACACTTGTTCCGGGAAATGTTTCAAACAAAAAGGAGAATATTATGTATAAGAAATTTGAGATGGAACTTGCCGGCAGAACTCTGCGCGTGGATGTTGACAGAGTGGCAAAGCAGGCAAATGGTGCGGTTTTGATGCACTACGGAGATACTACAGTTCTCTGTACTGCGACAGCATCTGAGAAGCCAAGAGACGGGATTGACTTTTTCCCGCTGAGTGTAGAGTACAATGAGAGACTTTATGCAGTCGGAAAGATTCCGGGAGGATTCAACAAAAGAGAAGGAAAGGCTTCTGAGAATGCGATTTTAACATGTCGTGTCATTGACAGACCGATGCGTCCTCTGTTCCCGAAGGATTACAGAAATGACGTGACATTGGAGAATCTGGTTATGTCTGTTGATCAGGACTGCAGTCCGGAACTGACAGCAATGCTTGGTGCGGCGATTGCCACAAGTATTTCAGATATTCCGTTTGACGGACCGATCTCTACGACTCAGGTTGGTCTGGTTGACGGAGAATTTGTATTCAACCCGACAGCAGCACAGAAAGAAGTATCGGATCTGGCGCTGACAGTTGCATCTACAAAAGAGAAAGTGATCATGATCGAAGCCGGAGCAAATGAAGTTCCGGAGGCTCAGATGATCGAGGCTATTTTTGCGGCGCATGAACTGAACCAGAAAGTCATCGCATTTATTGAGACGATTGTGGCAGAGTGCGGAAAAGCAAAACATGAATATACAAGCTGCGCGGTTCCGGAAGAACTGTTTGAGGCGATTAAAGAGATCGTTCCACCGTCAGAGATGGAAGAAGCAGTCTTTACAGACGACAAACAGACAAGAGAAGAAAATATCCGTGTCATTACAGAGAAACTGGAAGAGGCATTTGCAGAGAACGAAGAATGGCTGGCAGTGTTAGGCGAAGCAGTTTATCAGTATCAGAAGAAGACTGTCAGAAAGATGATCTTAAAAGATCACAAACGTCCGGACGGACGTGCGATCGATCAGATCCGTCCGCTGGCAGCAGAGACAGACCTGATTCCGAGAGTTCACGGATCTGCGATGTTTACAAGAGGACAGACTCAGATCTGTACAGTGACAACTCTGGCGCCTCTTTCAGAAGCACAGAGAATCGACGGACTGGACGAGGCAGAGACTTCGAAAAGATATATGCACCACTACAATTTCCCGTCATACTCTGTTGGAGAGACCAAACCATCCAGAGGACCTGGACGTCGTGAGATTGGTCACGGTGCATTGGCAGAGAGAGCACTCCTTCCGGTACTTCCAAGCGAGGCAGAGTTCCCGTATGCGATTCGTACCGTATCTGAGACATTTGAATCCAATGGATCTACTTCTCAGGCAAGCGTATGTGCGTCCAGTATGTCACTGATGACAGCAGGTGTGCCGATCAAGGCAGCTGTTGCCGGAATTTCAGCAGGTCTGGTGACAGGAGAGACAGACGATGATTATCTGGTTCTTACAGATATCCAGGGACTGGAAGATTTCTTCGGAGATATGGACTTTAAAGTGGCTGGTACACACAAGGGTATCACAGCGATCCAGATGGACATTAAGATCCACGGACTGACAAGACCAATCATTGAAGAAGCAATCGCAGCGACAAAGAAAGCAAGAACTTACATTCTGGATGAAGTGATGAATAAAGCAATTGCAGAACCTAGAAAAGAAGTGGGAACTTATGCACCGAAGATTATTCAGATGCAGATCGACCCACAGAAGATCGGCGATGTTGTCGGACAGAGAGGAAAGACGATCAATGCGATCATCGAGCAGACTGGCGTGAAGATCGATATCACAGACGATGGAGCAGTTTCTATCTGCGGTACAGAAAAAGAAGCGATGGAAAAAGCAGCGAAGCTGATCGCAACGATCGTAACAGATTTTGAAGCAGGACAGCTTTTTGAAGGAAAAGTAATCAGCATCAAAGAATTCGGAGCATTTCTTGAGTTTGCACCTGGAAAAGAAGGAATGGTTCATATTTCCAAGATCTCCAAAGAGAGAGTCAACAAGGTAGAAGATGTTCTGAACATTGGAGATGTTGTGAAGGTTGTATGCCTTGGAAAAGATAAAATGGGAAGATTCAGCTTCAGCATGAAAGATGTTGCAGAAGACTAATTAGAACTGAAGAGAAAATAGAAAATCAGGATTATCCACTTAAATGGTAATCCTGATTTTTATATTGCATTATTTTATATGTGGTCAACAAAGAAAGAATCATTCTAATCTTTAAGATTTTTTAAAGATTCTTAAAGATACAGTAAAGACTATTGAGTAAGAAACAGAAAACGACTATACTAAACACTGTCAAATGTTGGAGAAGAAGGAGCAGGCAAGATGAGATACAGACAGAACAATGTAAGGAAGAAACTGATTCCGGCGTACGGGATCGTGCCGCTTTTACTGGCAGTGTTATGGAACTCACTGGCATATAATGGTGCCAGATGGATTGCATCCGGGCGATATCATTACAATATTGAGACTGTGTTGGATGAGAGGATCCCTTTCATACCCTGGACATTGGTAATCTATTTTGGATGTTATCTGTTTTGGGGAATCAATTACATTTTGATTGCGAGACAGGAAAAAGAGAGTGTATATCGCTTTTTTACAGCAGATGCAATATCCCGGATTGTCTGTTTCTGTTTTTTTGTCTTGTTTCCGACGACCAATACCAGACCGGAGATTGTGGCAGACGGATTCTGGAATCAGGCCGTGATCTGGCTTTATTCCATTGATGCCGCGGACAATTTGTTTCCTTCCATTCATTGCCTGGTAAGCTGGTTTTGTTTTCTGGGAATTCGTGGGCGGCAGGAGATTCCGAAATGGTATCAATACCTGTCCTGTGTGATTGCAGTTTGCGTGTTTTTATCCACTTTGATGACAAAACAGCATGTTGTCTGGGATGTGGCAGGTGGTGTTATCCTGGCGCAGATCTGTTTTACGGTTTCCGGGAAAACACAGTGGTATCAGATATATCAAAGATTTTGTGAAAGGATACAAAGCTGTATTTTTCATTTGACAGGAGGAGCACGGCATGAGAGATAAGAAAAAAGCAGTTTTTAATATTTTATTTTTATTACTTGTATTTGGTCTGACTGTATATGGTGTTTTTCGAGGAGAAGACCTTGAGAGTATGATGCACTCCATTCGACAGGCACAGTGGCAATGGCTGGTGCCGGGAGTGGCTCTGGTATTATTCTTTATATGGGCAGAATCAATTATTATCTGGTATATGATGAAATCGTATGGAACCCGGTTGAAGAAACGGTCTTGCTTTCTGTTTTCTTCCGTTGGTTTTTTCTTTAGTTGCATTACACCGTCGGCAAGCGGTGGACAGCCGATGCAGATATACTATATGAAGAAAGAAAAGATACCGATTCCAGTATCGACGGTAGTATTGATGATTGTGACGATTACATATAAGCTGGTCCTGGTTGTGATCGGAATCGGGATTCTCATATTTGGTCAGGGATTTCTGCACAGATATCTGGAAGGCATTCTGCCGGTCTATTATCTGGGATTGGGATTGAATGTGTTTTGTGTGGTATTTATGACAGTGCTTGTATTTCATCCGGTGCTGACAAAGGAAATCCTGAAAAAAGGCGTCCATTTGCTGGAAAAGCTGCGCCTGATGAAACACAAAGAAGAACGGCTGGAAAAGCTGGATGCATCTATGGATACTTACCGGGGAACGGCAGTATATTTAAAAGAGCATATGGGCGTGATCGTGGTTGTATTCGGAATTACATTTGTTCAGAGAATGGCCTTGTTTGCAGCTACCTGGTTTGTGTATCGGGCGTTTGGACTGTCAGGAACTTCCTTCTTTGATATTCTGTTTCTTCAGGCAGTGATAGCAGTTGCGGTAGATATGCTGCCGCTTCCCGGTGGTATGGGGATCAGTGAAACATTATTTTTGAATATTTTTCGCCCGGTGTTCGGATCTTTGCTGCTTCCGGGTATGGTTTTAAGCCGGGGACTGGGATATTATGCAGAATTACTGATCAGTGCTGCATTTACAGTGGTGGCGCAGCTTACGATAGGAAATGAAAAAGTAAGAGAACAAAAGAAGTGTATAAAGGAGCGTGTTGAGGGATGATAGGATTTTATGATTATACGGTGGTGCTGACTTATATTAGTTTTACTTCATCAATAATCGGCATTTTTTGTGCTGTTACAGGACATCCAAAGTGGGCTGTGTTCTGTCTGGCGCTTTCCGGATTATGCGATATGTTTGATGGAAAGATTGCGCGAACGAAGAAAAACAGAACAGAGGATGAGAAGCAGTTCGGAATTCAGATTGATTCTCTGTGTGATGTGGTCTGTTTTGGAGTGTTTCCGATTGTATTATGCTATGAGTTGGGCATGCGCCGTATTTACAGTATGGCAATTTTAGTACTGTATGGGCTTGCCGGAGTAATCCGCCTTGGATATTTTAATGTCATGGAGACCAAACGGCAGCAGGAGACCAGCGAAAATCGAAAATACTATCAGGGACTTCCAATCACATCCATGTCAGTCGTACTGCCGCTGCTCTTTGTAGTATCGCTGATACTTCCGGGATATCACTGGTTTCTGTATGCACTGCATATTACAGTGGCAGTGGTCGGTATCTTGTTTGTGGCAGATTTTAAGTTCCGCAAACCAACGAATAAAGAACTGACAGTTCTTGTCGGAATCGTAGGAGTCGCAGTCCTGTTCATCCTGTTCTATAACGGAGGATGGTGGGAGTTCTGCAGAGCGCGGTTTTTCCGGCATATGTAGTTTTCAAAGGATGAGATCAATAAGGAGGTAAAAAGGATGAAGCTGGCAGACAGAAGAGGAAACATAGAAGAATGCAGTTCAGGACAGGATCGGCTGCTGGAATGGATTTACACGCATGAAACAGGAAGGTTTCTTATGAAGGGACTGATCAATCCACATATCTCTGAAATCGGAGCTGCGTTTTTGGATTCTCGGGCCTCCAGAGTGCTGATTGCGTGGTTTATCCGGAAGAACAAGATTCCGATGTATCAGTATGAGCAAAAAAAGTACCGCTCTTTCAATGAATTTTTTAAACGAAAAGCACTTCCGGGAGCACGAAGAATTATTCGGGAGCCAGAGAGGCTGATCAGTCCTTGTGACGGAAGACTCAGTGTCTATAAAATTGAAGAAAATTCCCGGTTTCAAATCAAACATACGAGCTACAGTACAGAGAGTCTTTTGAAAAATGAAGGGCTTTCAAAACGTTATGCAGGCGGCTATGCATGGGTATTCCGGCTTTGTGTGGAAGATTATCATCGCTACATTTATGTGGATGATGGAGTAAAATCGGAAAACGTGAAAATACCGGGAGTATTGCATACGGTCAATCCGGTGGCGAATGACAGTTTCCCAATCTATAAAGAGAATGCAAGAGAGTTTTCGCTGCTCTGCTCAGAAAATTTTGGGACGGTTTTAATGATGGAAGTAGGGGCAATGATGGTGGGAAAAATTGAAAATCGCCATCAGGCGGCAAGAGTGCGAAGAGGTCAGGAAAAAGGAAATTTTGCATTTGGAGGTTCTACGATCATCCTGCTCACACAAAAAGGAAAGGCAATGCCGGATCCGGATATCTGGGAGAATTCTCTGAATGGGATTGAAACAAAAGTAAGGCTTGGAGAAAGCGTCGGGAGAGGAAAGAAACGATAAAAAAGAGCTGAGATTTATCATCGGAAATTGAATGATAAAATCTCAGCTTTTCTTTTATAAATTCAATGCAGTCTGATATCCTTCTGTTACAGCATCTTTGATATTTCCGGGTTTTTTGCAGTCGCCCAGTACATGACAGGTAATTCCTGCAGAGGTCAGCTGTTCCTCTAAAGTGTTAGACGGACGGTATCCCATTGCAAGAACGAGTGTATCGGCATCTGTAATCTCGTGAGTCTTTCCATCTTTTGTATATTTGATCACGGTATGATTGACTTCTTCCACTTTTGCATCGCAGAGAATCTGGATTCCTTTTTCCATCATTCTCTGGACAAGCAGACTTCTTCCCGGACCACTTTCTGCTTCCATGATCTCATGTGCCATTTCAATCAGAGTAATCTCCCGGTTTCTAGGGAAACGGTCATTCAGAACCGGAGCCAGATAATCTGCGGTTTCACATCCGACAGAGCCTCCGCCGATGACTACAATCTTGCGTCCCGGGAACTTCCTTCCATAGAGGACGTCGTCCGCAGTCATCCAGTCTTTAAATTGTGTCATAAACTGAGGAACAACCGGAGTCGCACCTGCACAGAGTATGACCTCATAATCTGGATAGTCCTTCTGGATTGTTTCCAGTGTAACCTCCGTATTTAAAAGAACCTTTACGCCGGCCTGTTCCAGTTTGTGTGCCTGATATTTGATCAGCTGTGTCAGATCCTGTTTTGCAATCGGAACGGCAGCGATCCGAACGGTTCCGCCAAGGGAATCCTGACGGTCTGCAAGTACGACGTGATGTCCGCGTTTTGCAGCAACGTAAGCAGCTTCCATTCCGGCAGGACCTCCGCCGATGACAAGGATATTTTTTGTCTCTTTTGCAGGGGTGATGGTGTCTTCATTTTCCGGTTCCAGAGAAGGATTGACAGTACATGCAACCCGTTTTCCGAACATAATGCCGTTTAAGCAGCGCAGACAGCCGATACATGGACGGATATCTTCCTCGTGTCCGGCCTGAGCCTTGTTGCAGAATTCAGGTTCACAGAGATTTGCGCGGCCGATCATGCAGATATCTGCCTTATCATTTTCCAGAAGTTCTTCTGCCAGCCATGGTTCTGTGATGCGTCCCACAGTTGCCACCGGGATCGAAACATGTTTTTTGATCTCTGCGGAGAGCGCGCTGTGAGATCCCATTTTTGTCCCGGGTGCAGGAATGGAGCTTCCTCTTTTGATCGTTGTTCCGCCGGAAACATGAAGCATATCCACACCGGCTTTTTCGAGCTGTTTGGAAACATAGATGGCATCATTTAAATTCAGACCCCCGTCTGAATATTCATCTCCGGAAATACGTACATCTATGATGAAATCTTTTCCACATATTTTTCTGACTTCGGCAATGACTTCAAGAGTCAGTTTTAAGCGTCCATTGATATCTCCACCATAGGCATCTGTCCGTTTGTTGTAGAGCGGAGAAAGGAATCCGCCAAGGAGTCCATGTGCATGAGCGGCGTGAATTTCCACTCCGTCAGCGCCTGCTTTTTTTACACGCAGAGCAGCCTCGCCGAACTGGCGGATAATGACCTGCAGTTCTTCAACAGTGACCGGTCTTGGCGCTTCCTTGGCATAGTAAGGACCTACAAAAGACGGAGCGATCAGCCGCGGAGTACCAGGGATCGGGAATGCCATGTAAGCAGGATGAAAAAGCTGCGGCAAAATCTTTGCGCCGTACTTGTGGACGGCAGCAGTCAGCTTTTCCCATCCCGGGATATAGCTGTCGTCACAGATGGACATATCTCCCGGAAGATATACATAAGTAGGCTCTACAGTTGTTACTTCTGTTACAATCAGTCCGACACCGCCTTTCGCGCGGGCAGCGTAGTGCTCCACCAAAGCATCTGTTACGTATCCTTTGTCAGCCAGATTTGTAGAGATCGGCGGCATAAATACGCGGTTTTTTACAGTAGTTTCTCCGATTTTGATCGGGGAGAAGAGTTTTGGATATGTATTCATAATTTGATTTCCTCCTGTGCAATTCTACCTTTATTTTAATATGCAGAGACAGAAATATCCTCTCTTTCCCAACACAATACAGGGCAAAATTTGTCGTGTTTTTTGCAAAAATAGATTTTCATGTAAAAAACATAGCAAAAAATGCCTGAAAACAGAAAGAAAACAGTTATGTTCCTGTGCAGGAAGGCCGTATCGTCAGAACAATATCGTCCTCTTTCTGAGAGAGAAGCAGTTCTTTTTGGCGGGCATCAGAAAGTGTACAAAGGAGTGTATCGCCATCTGACACGATTTGAATCCCCTCTGCGTGAAAGAGAAGACGGTTTGTATCATCCAGATGAAAGACCTTTGTAAGCAGTTCTTTTTGTTTCTGTGTGAATTCCATCGGACGTGTTTCCTGCTCCGGAAGAGGAAGCAGATTTTTTACGAAACGCTTCCGATAGGTGCTCGGTGTAATGCCGTAGAGTTCCTTGAAAATCTGAGAGTAGGACTTGGAGTTTGGCATCCCGCATTTTCCGGAAATCTCTTCAATCGAAGCTTTCCCTTCCAGAAGGTCTTCCAGAGATTCCCGGACCCGCACATAGGACAGATATTTGACAAAGGAAAGTCCGGTATAGCGGGTGAACAGTCTGGAGGTATAGCTGGTGCTGAAAGAAAGCGTTTTTGCAATGTCCGAAAGATGGATATTTTCCTGATAATGGCGGTCGATAAACTGGATTGCCCGCACGTAGTTCTCGTGGTGAGTGGAGTCCACAGGAAGCTGTTCAAAAGGTGTGTTGCGCTGCTTTTTTGCAATGCAGAGGATCTTCATCATAATCTCATTGAGAGCAAACAGATCGGTTCCATCTGCGGAATCTCCATTGAAAAGAACCATGAGAAGCCGACGGATTTCTTCTTTCAGGGAGCGTAAAAGAGTGGCATTGCTTACCGGAGTACACAAAATTGTATGGAACAGATTTTTACAGGAACCGAGCATATTTTCCGGAATCCGCTCAAAATCAATGTGAATGGTCAGAATCACGCTCTCAGGCTGCAGTTTTTTCAGCATGTGGATCTCGTCCGGTGCAATGACAGCCAGCTCCTGCTCGGTCAGGGAGTGGGAGATGTGTTCTGTAATTACTTCATAACTGCCCTTTAGAACATAGGAAAGCTCCAGGCTGGTCTGTCTGGAAAATACTTTGCGGTCAAAGCTGTTGATGCTAAGACTTAAGGGATGATTGAATTTCTGTCCGGAAAAGTCGTAATAATAGTTCATATTTTGCATAGGATCACCTCGTTATCGTCAGTCTGCCGGGAAGGCATATAGTGTCAGTATAATATAAAACAAAGCGAAATAGGTGATTTTGATCATATTTTTTGTTTTTAACTGTATTTAAGGTTTTGCAGATATACTTTTGTCAGAAAAAGACGAGGAGGCGTATACCATGCGATTATTACTTGCAGAAGATGAAAAGGCGCTGTCAAGAGCACTGACAGCGATTTTAGAGAGAAATCACTATTCTGTGGATGCTGTTTATGATGGGCAGGCAGCGCTGGAATATTTAGATATGGACAACTATGACGGGGTGATCCTGGATATTATGATGCCTAAAGTGGATGGACTGACTGTATTAAAAGAGATCCGAAGCAGAGGAAATCTCATCCCTGTTTTGCTTTTGACAGCAAAATCAGAGGTGGATGATAAGGTGACAGGACTGGACGCCGGATAAGTCCTATTCATCCGTTGTGATCAGTTGTCCGGAAATTACGCAGGGTGAGACCTACACATTGACTGCAGGAAATGAGACACAGCAGATTACGATGGACAGTTTGATATATGGAAGCGGCACAATGGAAGGACCGGGAGGCGGTCAGATGAACGGAAGGGAGAGGTAAAAATTGACGCAGGAGGAATATACAAAGACGCTCTTAGCACTCTGAAAAACGGGGAAAAATATTTACTGGATGTGATTAGAGAATATCCGGTCGGGAAAACTGAGGATGGGATTCAGCCTATTATATATGTGAAATCCCGTATTAAAAGCCCGGAAAGTATGATGCGAAAGCTTTGGAAAAAGGGATGGGAAACAGACGCAGATACAGCATTAAAAAAGACGAATGATGCGGTCGGAGTACGGGTGATCTGTTCTTTTGAGGAAGAAGTGTACCAGGTGACAGAGTGGTTATGTAAAAAAAAGAAATCCAGGTTATAGAAAAGAAAGATTACATTGCATATCCGAAGCCAAATGGTTACCGCAGTCTGCATTTGATCGTAAAGGTAAGAAAAGGAGAATTAGAAGACATGACCGCAGAAATACAGCTTCGGACGATCGCACTTGATTTCTGGGCGGTTTTAGAACATCAGATGAAATACAAGCAGAGTATCGCACATGAATCCATCATTCAGAACGAATTGAAACGCTGTGCAGATGAGATTGCTTCGGTGGATATTTCCATGCAGACGATCCGGGAGCTTCTGAGAAATACTGAATGGGGAGAGGAAACGGCACGATAAATGTGCGTGGGTACTTGCTTACTATTACCAGAAGCTGATCCGGCTGCGCCATGAGGTTCCGGTCATTACGGGTGGGATCTATGAGTTTCTGGATGCGGACAACGAGAAGGTGTATACCCATCGTCGGAAAGAGGATGCCGCCCTGTTAAAATTTTCTACCATTTTCTGAGGGAATATTGTAGAATGGGAGTTGAAAAAAGCAGAAAATACAGGAGGTCTTATGAGATTACTGATTGCAGAAGATGAATTATCCCTGGCGAAAGCCCTTTGTACGATTTTAGAGAAAAACGGATATTCCGCCGAAATGGTTCATGACGGAGAGGCCGCATTGGAGTATTTAGAATCCGGAGTCTATGACGGTCTGATCCTGGATGTGATGATGCCAAAGAAAGATGGGTTTACTGTTTTAAAGGAACTTCGGGCATCGGGAAACCGGATCCCTGTCCTGATTCTGACTGCCAGATCGGAAGTCGATGACAAGGTGGAGGGACTGGACGGCGGTGCCAACGATTATCTGACAAAACCGTTCGCACCCAAAGAACTGCTTGCCCGCATCCGTGCGATGACACGAGGCAGTACGGACTCGCCGGATTCCAGCATTGTGCTGGGGAATCTCACCCTGAACCGCGCCACGAACGAGCTTTCTACCTTATCCGGAAGTTTTCAGCTCTCCAACAAGGAGTTCCAGATTTTAGAGCTTTTGATGAGTAATCCTACCCATCTGATTCCGACAGAACGGATCCTTGAGAAGATCTGGGGATATGACGGAGAGGCAGAATTGAATGTAGTGTGGGTCTATATTTCCTATTTACGAAAAAAACTTGCGTCCCTGCATGCGGATGTTCAGATCAAGGCGACCAGAAATGCGGGATATTCTCTGGAGGTGGCAGCACATGATGAAAAGGCTTCGTTTTAAATTTATTGCGGTAGCAATGCTGTCTGTTTTTGTTGTTCTGCTTGTTCTGCTGGGAACTGTGAATCTGTTGAATTATCAGAAGGTTACCCAGGATGCAGATCATACACTTGGGATCCTGGCAGAAAACGAAGGGCGGTTTCCGGATTCTGATATCCACAAAGAGGAGAATCTTCCGAAGCAGAAACAGCAGATGCCAAAGCCTCATGAGGAAAACCGGGAGATGTCCCCCGAGCTTCCGTATGAGTCCCGATATTTTTCTGTCACACTGAAAGAAGACGGGACAGCGCTTCATACGGATACCGGAAGAATTGCTGCGGTGAACAGTAAAAAGGCACAGACATATGCAAAAAAGGCAGCAGATTCGTCGAAAGAGAAGGGGTTTCTCTCTTATTACCGCTATAAAAAGACAGAAATCGAAGATGGAAAAACGATGATTATTTTTCTGGACTGCAGCCGGAGTCTTGCCACATTTGGAAGCTTTCTTGTGACCAGTATCTGGGTGTCCTGTCTGGGACTTACGGCAGTATTTCTTCTGACCGTCCTGTTTTCCAGAAAAGTAGTACGGCCTTTTGCCGAGAACTATGAAAAACAAAAACGGTTCATCACAGACGCAGGACATGAGATCAAGACACCTCTGACGATCATTGATGCGGATTTGTCGATTCTGGAAATGGAATATGGAGAGAATGAGTGGAGTGAGGATATTCAGAAGCAGACCCTCCGTCTGAAAAATCTGACCAATGATCTGATTTATCTTTCAAAAATGGAAGAAGACAGCCCGGCAATCCACAAATCTGATTTTCCGATTTCAGAGGTGGCTCAGGAGATGACACAGTCCTTTCAGGGACCGGCAAAAATTCAGAATAAGACGTTGGAGTGCCGGATTGAACCGATGCTTTCATTTTGCGGAGATACCGGAAGTATTCAGCGGTTGTTTTCGATTCTTCTGGATAATGCACTGAAATATTCTCCGGAAAATGGCAGGATATTTTTTCAGATGGAGAAAAAGGGGAAAAACATTGTAATCTGTGTGACCAATCCGGCGGAGAATCTGGATTCGGAAAAGCTCCCGTTTTTGTTTGACCGGTTTTACAGAATGGATCAGTCCAGAAATTCCGGAACAGGCGGACATGGAATCGGATTGTCCATCGCAAAAGCAATTGTACTTGCACATCGGGGGAAAATTGCAGCATCCTCCCAGGACGGAAAGAGCCTGACGGTGACAGTGACATTTCCACAGTAAATTGAATAGGGCAGGACAGGCAGATATTCTGTGAGGATACTCATGGGATATCTGCCTTTTCACATAGTTTTCACACTTTTCTTAAGGTCCTTTAAAGTTCAGTTAAGGTAGAGTCTTTATACTGACAAATGTCAAAGGGACAAAAAGAAAGGAGAAAAACGATGTATATCATAAAAAACGCACGAAAGGGAATTACGAGAGCGAAGGGGCGGAGTATCCTGATCGGGATCATTGTCCTTGTAATCTCGCTGTCTGCCTGTATTTCTCTTTCCATTCAGTCTGCATCAGATCAGGCGGCAGAGGATGCCATGAAAAATCTGAAGATCACAGCCCAGATCGGAATTGACCGGGAAGCGATGATGCAGGGAAAAGACAGCAAAGAAGACAAAAAAGAAGCGCTGGAGGGTGCACAGGATCTGACGCTTGAAGAGCTTCAGGAATATGCAGAGGCAGAAAGCGTTTCTGATTTTTACTACACGGCTTCCGCATCTTTGAACGGGGAGTCGATGGAACCGGTGGATACAACCGGAACTTCTGATTCAGATACAACTCAGGCAACTTCATCTGACGGGCAGAACCAGGAAGGAATGCCGGGACAGGGCGGACAGATGGGAATGCAGCAGGGTGACAAGGGCGGCGGCCGAATGGGAACCCAGGGAGATTTTACGATCACAGGCTACAGCTCAGATTCTGCAATGAAAGATTTTGTTGACGGCAGCAGCTCCATCACCGAAGGGGAGATGTTTGCAGAGGGAACGGCAGACAATACCTGTGTGATCAGTTCGGAGCTGGCATCTTACAATGATCTGGCAGTTGGAGATACGATTACTCTTTCCAATCCGAATCAGGAGGATGAAACGTATACACTCACGATTGCGGGAATCTATGAGACAGAATCTACAAGCGATTCGGCTTCCAGCATGATGGGTGGATTTATGGCAGGGGCAGACAGCTCCAATCAGATTTATGTCAGCTATCAGACATTAGAAACAATCCTGACACAGTCAGAAGAAAATGCAACGACAACAACGGACAGTACAACAGGGGAGACGACAACGACAGCACTTCGTTCGATGCTGAACGGAACCTATGCATTTGATTCTGTGTCAGATTATGAAAAATTCCAGGATGAAGTCAAAGAGATGGGACTTTCTGACGGCTATACGGTTTCTTCCAGTGACCTTACTTCTTACGAAGAGAGCCTGGAGCCACTGCAGCACTTGAGTGAATATGCAGGATATTTCCTGATGGTCATCCTGGCAATCGGGGCAGTGATCCTGATCGTTCTGCATATTTTTGCAATTCGGGAACGAAAATATGAGATTGGAGTTCTGGCGGCGATTGGAATGAAGAAATGGAAGATCGCAGTACAGTTTCTGACAGAATCTCTTTGTATTACATTCTGTGCATTGATCATCGGAGCCGGAATCGGAGCGGTTTCTTCTGTACCGGTGACCAATCACCTTCTGGCACAGCAGATTGAGAGTACATCTTCTTCCGGACAAGAGCAGCGGTTTGGAAGAGAAACAGGTGCGCAGGGTGGCACAGAAGCGCCTGAACAGCCTGGCGGATCGGGAGAACAAGCAGAGGCACCGGAGGCTTCAAATGCAGGAGGTGCTGGATTTGCACAGGCAGCCAATTATGTCAGCAGCATTTCTTCGGCAACGGATATGCAGGTGATTCTGGAAATGATGGGAATCGGAATTTTACTGACACTGATTTCCGGCTGCACGGCACTAATCTTTATCATGCGTTATGATCCATTGAAAATACTGAGCAACCGAGATTAGGAGGAAGAAAAATGAGTATCTTAGAATTAAACCAAGTATCATATTCTTATGAAAAAAAAGGAAATCAGGTATTGTCTGATATCAGTTATTCCTTTGAAAAAGGAAAGCTCTATGCGATTACCGGGAGATCGGGGGCAGGGAAGACCACACTTCTCTCCCTGATCTGCGGGCTTGCGACTCCGACTTCCGGGAGTATCCTGCTGAACGGAAAGGATATCTCTTCTTTAAACCGGTATGATTATCGCAGCCATGATATTGGCGTGATCTTTCAGAGTTTTAATCTGCTGCCGAAACTGACTGCCAGAGAAAATGTGATTCTTTCCATGGATATTGCGGGGTATCCATGTGAAGACAAAAAAGCACATGCGGATGAAGTCCTGAAAAAAGTAGCGCTTGGACCAAAGGAGGCAGATCGCCGGATCTTAAAGCTTTCCGGCGGGCAGCAGCAGAGAGTTGCGATCGCAAGGGCACTGTCGTACAGTCCGCAGATTCTGGTGGCAGACGAGCCGACCGGAAACCTGGATCCGGATACACAGAATGAAATTATGAAAATCTTCCTGAATCTGGCACATGAGGATGGACGGTGTGTAATTCTTGTGACACATTCAAAAGAGGTGGCCGCCGCGGCAGATGAAGTGTATCGTCTGTAGCTTAAAGAGAATGTCTGTATATAAAAGAGAGGATAGAACGTATGAAATGGATCCAAAGAGCAGTGCTTGGGATTTTTCTTGCTGCGGCTGCAGTGATTGGAGTCCTGGGATTTACAAAGTATCAGGCAAGACAGGCGGAAGCAAAAGCAGCAGAGGAAACATCCAGAAAGAAAGAACAGATTAAAGAAATTTATACGACAGAGTATCAGGAGGCAGTAAAAAAACGGCTGGAAACAGCAAAGGAATCAGGAACGTATACAACAGAGAAAATGCTGGTGGAACAAAATCCGTTTGGAACAAATACGTTGTCTCTTTATGTCTATTTTGCAACAGAAGAACCGGTTTCTGTCTCCTATGTTGTTTCTGTGCCCGATAGCGAAATTGCAGATTTTGGAGGAAAAGTCAATCAGGAAGAGACTTATACCACAGAACATGAATTTCAGGTCATAGGTCTCATTCCGGATATGGAAAATACGATCACCTTTACGCTGGAAGCAGAAGACGGAACTATAACCACTGCTTCCTGCAAATACAAAATGGGAAGTCTTGCAGGAGAAGAAGAGGTACAGCTGAAGCAGACAGCAGGTCAGACAGATGTAAGCAGCCAGATTTCGCTTCCGGATTCCGGCTTGTATGTCATCCTTGGAAATGACAGTGATGATGTCGATTTTATGTACTATTATGATGAAAATGGAACGATCCGCGGAGAAGTTCCTCTGATCGGATATCGAAGCCATCGGCTGGTATTTGAGAATGATCGGATGTATTACAGTATTTCCGAGACAAAAATTGCAGCAGTGAATGAACTGGGTATGGTGGAGCAAGTCTATGATCTGGGAAACTATCAACTGCACCATGATTATGTTTTTGATGATGACGGAAATCTTCTGATTCTGGCAACAGATACCGGGAAACAGACGGTAGAGGATTGTGTATTAAAACTCAATCCTTCCACAGGTGAAGTCTCCTGCATTTTAGATCTGGAAGATCTGCTTGGAGATTACAAAGAAAGTCTGGGAATGGATCAGGAGGAGGAACTGGACTGGATTCACATCAATACCATTCAGTGGATGGGAGAAGATTCCATTTTATTGAGTTCCAGGGAAACGTCTACGATCATAAAAGTTCAGAACTTAAGCACAACCCCTGAAATCGGGTATATGATGGGAGAAGAGAGCTTCTGGGAAGGAACCGGATATGAGAATCTTCTGCTTACGAAAGATGAGAGTAACGGCAGTTTTTCCAGTGCCGGCGGTCAGCATACGGTGACTTACGTGACAGATGATTCACTGCCTGACGGACAGTATTATTTGTATCTGTTTAACAACAATTTAGGATACAGTGAGTCCAGACCAGATTATGACTGGAGTCAGATCGATCAGATCGCAACAGACCTCTCTTCGGGAACGACTTCCTACTATTATAAGTATAAAGTGGATGAAAATGCAGGAACCTATACTCTGGTGCAGTCTTTTGAAGTTCCGTTTTCCGGATATGTAAGCAGTGCGCAGGAATGTGAGGATACCATTCTTGTAGATTCCGGGATGCAGGGACTGATCGGAGAATACAAGGAAGATGGAACGCTGGTAAAACAGTTCCAGATGAATCTCTCGAAATACTATATCTACAGGGTGTATAAATATGATTTTTCCGGATATCTGTTTACAGAAGAATGATAAATGAAAATAATTCTCAATA
>OBXA01000427.1_pt1 | contig 34221 bp, 23 predicted proteins | sample 1538121 | NCBI WGS metagenome assembly OBXA01 (sample SAMEA2580133, study PRJEB22360) | human gut metagenome | biome: human gut; feature: human-associated habitat; material: faeces | place: Denmark | collected 2008/2010 | reverse complement strand
TTCTGCCGTTGCCGGCCGCATCGCTGACCCGCGCGACTATCTCTAAAGGAATTCCGGCAATGCAGAAATTCACCGTCTTCACGTCCGTCGCAGTTCCTCTGAACCGCGCCAACGTCGACACCGACCAGATCATCCCGAAGCAGTTCCTTCTTGCCGTCGACAGGAAGGGGTTCGGGCACCATCTCTTTCACGACCACCGCTGGCTCGACGCCGAGGAAACGAAGCCCAATCCCGAGTTCGTGCTCAACTACCCGGAATATAAGGGCGCCGGGATCCTCGTTGCGCAGGCCAATTTCGGCAACGGCTCAAGCCGCGAGCACGCCCCCTGGGCGCTCCTCGAATACGGCTTCCGCTGCGTGATTGCGCCCTCCTTTGCCGACATCTTCAAGAACAACGCGCTCGGCAACGGCCTGCTTCCGGTTGAGCTCAAGCAGTCTGAAATCGACGCGCTCTTCCAAAAGCTCGAATCCGATAAGGGCATGGAAGTCACCGTGGACCTTGAAAAGGAAACCGTCACGGCGGGCGACCTTCACTTCAGCTTCAAGGTGGATCCCTTCCGCCGCTGGATGATGTTGGAAGGCCTCGACGCGATCGGCCTCACCCTGAAGGACGAGGACAAGATCGCCGCCTATGAGGCGACGATGCCTGCCTGGCGCGCGAAGCCTCTCGGCTAAGCCGCACGCTTTTTGCTTCAAAAATCCCTTTTGCCCATGACTGGCTGCTTCCTCCTCAAAGCGGGGGAAGCAGCCTTTTTTCATTCGCGGCGGCTTGAAGTGCGGGATTTGAGCGTCAATGCCTTCAACCTTCTTCAGGCGCCTTCAGGACAACATTCCCTGCTCTTCGCCTCCAGGTTCTGAAAAGCGCTCTCTCAATGCCGGGATAGCTCTTAAGCCACTCCACCGCTCTATTGAGGAAGGTTCTCGAATCCCAGAGAATGACCTCGACATAAGCGCGCTCCTTTGACTGCGCTTCGCCGTAGATCATTGCTTCCTCCGGAAAGTCCGCCATGGCGCTCCTGAAGTCCTCGATCGCGCGGCGCTCGGATTCGTCCCGGGCTTCAGCATCCTCATCGGGCGCAAATTCAAAAGCGAAGAACCCTGCTGCGGCGCCGAGCCTCTGCATGGCATCAACGTCCCCTGTTTCGTCCGCCCGGTACTCATTCATAAAGGCCGCACATTTCGTAAATCCGGGACCAATATCGAAGTAGAGCTCCTTCGCCTCGGGATCGGGCTTGAGCCAAAATTGAAGCTTCTCCTCCAGAAGCGCCCGCATATCAAAATCCCGCGAGTTGGGCACATGTTCATGGAACCATTTTGAGAGCTCGCTCAACGAAATCCCGGGCGCTTCGCGGCGCGCCTTCAGGATGGAAATGCCGCGTACATTGCGCATGCTCACGGCTTCGCCCACCGCATCCTCAATCATCGTGCCGAGATCCTCGAAGACCGCCGGGGCATCGTCCTGAGAAATCCCGCGGAAGCTCTCCGCATAAAAGCTCACTCGCCAGCCCGAATCCTCCTGGTCCACCCAGAGCGTAAGCTCCTCCGGGCGGATCCCGGACCGGAATGCGCCTCTTCCCAAATGAATTTCCGGGCCGCGTCCCATTTGGAGGGACCATTCTTCCTTCAATGCTTCAGGCATCCGGTCGGCAAAATAGACGAGCGGAAACGCTTCGCTCAGCCTCCCCTTCGGCGAAAAGAAGAGGATTCCCCGACCGTTCTCATCAAGGCCAAGCCCGAAACCCCAGTTCATTGCGACCGGATGAAAAATTCTGGCTGCCCGTTCATTCGCTTCAACCATGCGTCCCTCGCGGAGCAAATCCATCACGATGGAGGCTTCGTCGGAGAATCGCTCCCAGGCATGCTTCACGCGCTCGCTGAAGGGCTTCAAAAAGATGGGAAGCGTCACGCCGCGTCTAGCCGCCTCGAGCCGCTCGATCGCATCCTCGTCTCCGGGCTTCTTCTGAAGCGCCGTTTCGAAAAACTTCAGCGCCTCGCCGTCCCGGTCGAGGAAGTAGAGCGCGTAGCCCATACGGTAGTTCCAGAGAAAAGTGCTGCCGGCGGCGCTTCGCGATGCGCTCAGAATTTCAATCGCTCTCTCGAACCGTTCGTCGTCGCCGGGTTCGGCGATGTTGTTGTAGGCGCGGGCAAGTTCGCCGGAGAGCCGCCACGTGCGCTTTTCAGGAGGAAGCGCTTCCAGAAGATCAATGATTCTTTGGTATTCGGAGAGCTCGTTCAGAGCCTCCACTTTCTCGAGCAATGCCTTCTCGCCGGATTCGTATTCGACGTCATCCTGCTCGCCCCTCAGCTGCGACGAATTGTCGGTGCTGATATGACTTAAGTCATAGTGCTTCGCGTTTTCCTGATCGGGCTTTCCTTCCCCATCTGCCGGATAGATGCTGACGATCCGATTCTGCCGCACTTCAACCAGAAGGGGATTCTGAAAGCCCTCGAGCGCGGAGGGCAAAAGGCGCGCAAGTCCCGCGAGCCACCAGGCCGGCATATGCGAAAACCCGGGCTCATTCATGCGAAAGACCATTTCCACCTCGCCCTTGCCGAACGTAAAGGTTCCGCGGCAGAAGGGATCGTCGGGCGGCTCCGCAGGCGTCCAGTCCTTGAGCGGCAGAGCTTTTTTCGCCGCCAGAAGCCCTTCCGGATCCGTAAGAATGCAATGGCAGGAACGTATTTTCTCGAGCAGCTCGCCCGAGGGAAGCGCATCCTCGCGCAATGCCTTGTCTGCTTCAGGATCAATGAGGTGATATTCCATCTGAGCAAGATTGGCGCCTCGCTCAATATCCTCTCCGAGGATCAGAAATTCCGGGTCATCGGGCATGAGCTCAAGTCCGCGCTTCTGCGCTTCCCAGGCCTCGGCCCTAAGTCCGAGATGGGCGCAGATCCTCCCAAGAAGGAGCCATCCCCAGGGATAATCAGGCTCTTCCGCCACGGCGCGTTCGGCCGCAGCCTTCGCCTCATCGATTTTCCCGAGATAGTTGAGCGCCGCCCCGAGCCGATACCAAAAGACGCCGCAGCCCGCGGCATTCTGCTCAGCACGCCGAAGAACCTTCACGGACCGGACGTACTTTTCGTAGCTGTCCATGTTGTTGAGCGCATAGGAAAGCCGGAGCGCGGCTTCGAGGTCCTCCGCAGCCTCTTCTTCCGTAAAGCGGCCTTCGGAAATGCCCTTCGCAATCTTCTCGTCGATGAGATGCTCCATGCGCCAGGCATACATGGAATGCCCGTCATCGAGGAGATCGAGCTCCTCGCGATCCGCGTCGGTGAAAATTCTGCCTTTCGGGATGGACATGATTTTCTCCTTCCTCTCTGTTTTGTTTATGCGTTCTGCCTCGGCAGATGACTTTCTTCCATTAAATCAGATCGGAGGCGCAGATGCTTCCAGAAAAAATGAAGCCCGGCAGCGGAACGCATCCGGCTGCCGGGCTTTCAGGAAACGAATCCCGTCAAAAGTCTTTAGCGAACAGAGAGCTTGACATCTTCCGTAATGGCGCCCGTATAGCGGGCGATGTATTCACCCTTTTCGAGCTTCGGCGGCACGAAGAAGGTGCCCGTCGAAACAACCTGGCCGGCCGCAAGCTTTCTGCCGCGCTTGGCAAGCGCCTCAACGAGCCACTTGAGCGCATGAATCGGCTGATCGAGCACTTCCGTCGAGTCGCCCGACTTGATGACCTTGCCGTCCTTCAGGAGATCCACATGGATCTTGAGGAGGTCTTCGAGCTTAAGCTTCGTGCCGTCCACCGGCGTGCCGTGAATGATGTAGCCGCCGACGGCGCAGTCCGCGACGACGAGATACTTGTTGAGGGCCGGGAACCAGGCCTTGAAGCGCGCATCCGGAACCTCAATGCCGCCCGCGACGGTGACGTTCCTGAGGAGCTCTTCGTCGGACATCCCGGGCTCGAGATCAACCTTCGGGATCATCGAGAGCTCGACCTCAATCAGAGGCTCATTCATTTCGGCCATCTGAAGGACGGCGGGAGCCGCAAGGATGCGCGAGGGAATCTGTTCGCCGAAGAGCGGCTCGGTCGTCCCGAACATGTCCTGGGTCGTCTTGCTCGTGAGCGAAATCTTGTAGCCGCCCGTAGGCTCTCCCTTCTGCTCGGCAACCGCGCGCTGCACTTCGTACGCCGTTTCGAAGTCGTTGAGAATGCCTTCGCAGGCCTTCATTTCGAGCGGAGCATTGTTCTTATATGCCTCAAAGAGCGCCTTAGGGAGTGTGGAAAGATTCATCGACTTGCCTCATGAAAATAAATGCGCAGCCCGCGTTTTTTCGCATCACGCTCAAACCGCTGCTGCTCAACAAAAAGATGGGTGTTTTCTCCTGAAGGGACGAACGTCTGACGGACGGGATCCTCACCGCCCTCCGGAAACGTCACATCCCGAATTTCGCAGAGAATATTCTTTAAAGAATATCGTCTTCACATCGTGAAAACACCCGCATCTCTAAGCAGAACGCCTGAATCGAGGACGTATCAGCGCATAGAGCGTCGTTTTGCGGGCCTGAACCTCAGGCGCCGCCAATTCTCGAAAACGCTGAGAGCCGCTCTCCTCCTTGAGCTCTAAGATTTTGAAGTCAGACTTTATTACTCATCTGCCTTTCCCCGATCCGGCATGCACGACCTTTCCGTCTTTTTTGCCATCACCTTCGTTACCGTCCTCACCCCCGGCGCCGGCGTTCTCTTTACGATTTCCTCGGCCCTGAGAGGCGGCATGCGCTCCGCCTGGCAGGCGCCGCTCGGGAACGTCCTCGGTTCCTTCGTGATTGCGCTCCTCTGCGCAGTGGGGCTGGGCGCCGTTCTCACCACCTCGCCCGTCCTCTTTACAGCGCTTCAGGTCGTCTCGGCGATTGTCCTTCTCTACCTCGGCTGGCGCGCCTGGCACAGCCCGGCAAAGAGCTTCCGTTCGCTCGAAGAGGGCGGCATTGAATCCGAATCGGGACCTAAGCCCCGGGGGTGCTCCCTCTTTCTCTCGGCCTTTCTGCTGCAGCTCACGAACCCGATGCTTTTCGTCTACCTCGTCTCGCTCCTGCCTCAGTTCGTGGCGCCCGAGGATCCGTACGTCGAGCGCATGGCGGTCCTTCTCGCCATCTTCGCAGGCACGGGCATCGTCATTCACTTCTGCTACAGCTACTCGGCCGCATGGGCGAGACGCTTTCTCTCGGGCCCGAAAGCCTCCACCATCATGAACCGCGTCTCGGGAGCGCTCTTCATCTTTTTCGGCGTGAGCGTGCTCGTAAAGGCTGTTGCCGCTCAGATGGGATGACGGAGCGCCTCCATTGTTGAAGAAAGGCCGGAAGGAATGCCTCCGGCCTTTTTCATTTCGGGAGCACGCTTCGCCCGGGAATCCTTCTCTTTACTCGTCGTAGCGGATCAGGGCTTCCGTGAGAACACGCGCGGCCGCAAGGAAGTCGTCCATCTTCATGGCTTCGTCGGGATTGTGCGATCCCTTCTGGTTGGCAATGAAAAGCATCGCAAAGGGGATCCCCGCCGCACCGAAATTCGCTGCATCATGGCCGGCGCCCGAAGGCATTTCCATGACGCCGATGCCGAGCGACTCGGCGCCCTTTCTGAGATGCGCCATCAGCACCGGATCGGAATGATTGGGCGGAATGATGATGGAGGGATCCGATTCAAAGGTCACGCCCATCTCCTGAGCGATCTGATCGAGCTCCCGGTCGATGACGGCAGAGAAGCGCTCAAAGGCCTCATCGTCAAGCGAGCGCATGTCGAGCGTCATCTCGCATTCGCCCGCAATCTTATTTGGAATCGCCGTGTCGGGCGTGCGGATCGAGCCCGTCGTCACGACCAGGTCGTCGCCCATCGCGAGCGCATGCGCCCATTTGTCGTAGATGTGCGAAACAAAGCGCGCGCAGGCGCAGGCCGCATCATGACGGAAGGGGAAGTCGATTGCGCCAGCATGCGCGCCGACGCCGATCGCGCGGATTTTGCGGTTGAGCCGTATGCCGCGAATTCCGGTGACAAGACCCACGCGCGCGGTCTTCGAGTTGTCGAGCTTCGAGCTCTGCTCGATATGGGCTTCAAAGAAGGCTGCGATCTTCGTCAGATCCATCAGGGGCTTCCCGCCCGTGAGCTTCTCAACATCAAGACCGTGCCCCGCAAGAAGCTCGCCCAACGTGGGCGCCCCTGCAATGAAGCGGCGGTCAAGGTCGACGGGCTTCAATTTCCCAAGGAGCCCGGTGGAGCCGACGAGCCCCTGCTCCTCAGAGCGAAGCACAAGCACCCGGTAGTCGCGCGGGAGCACGATGCCTGTGGCCTTCAGCCAGAGAACCGGGCAGAAAGCCGCGGCAATGCCGGCAAGCCCGTCGTAGTTTCCGCCGTCCAGCACGCTGTCGGCGTGGCTGCCGGAAACGAGCGCCGGGAGAGACCGGTCGCGCCCGGGAAGCGTAAGCCAGAGGTTCCCAGCGCCGTCGACTTCCGATTCAAGGCCGAGCGCCTCGCCCGCACGCTTCAGATATTCCACCGTCCGGTCTTCCTCGGGCGAGTAGCCGAGGCGCGTGACGCCGCGTCTCGGGGCGGGCGAACGCGTGAGTTCCCGAACATCGGAAAAAAGCTTTTCAATGAATGGTCCGCAGACGCGGGCGAAATCAGGAGTGTTCTGGGTCATGGCAAAAGTAGGGGAAAGCAAAAAAGAAAATCCCCGGAGCTTCTCATTCATGAAAGGACTCCGGGGACGTTTCTGGCGTGACGCGCCTCAGGCGTTACTTCAATTCAGCTCCGAGGAAGTTGAGCGCCGTCTGCGTATGGAGCGCTGCGCCCTTCACGAGCACGGATTCATCCACCGTATAGCACATGTGATGCTGCGGGTAGACGGCATTGCAGGCGGGGTTGCGGATGCCGAGAAACACCATGGCGCCCGGAATCTTCTCCTGATAGTAGGCGAAATCCTCGCCGCCCATCGTCTGTTCGGCTTCGACCACCTTGCCTTCGCCGAAAATCTTCGTGACGGCTTCTGCCGCCAGGTCGCAGATCTTCGGATCATTCGTCGTCACCGGAACCAGGTACTCGTAATTGACTTCAGCGGTGCCTCTCATCGCTTCGGCCGTGCACTTCGCAATGCGGGTGATGCGCTCGGCAAAGCTGTCGCGGATTTCCTTAGAGAAGGTGCGGGTCGTGCCTTCCATCACCGCGTCGCCGGCAACGACATTAAAGCGCGTGCCGCTCGTCAATTTGCCCACCGTAACGACCGCCGTATCAATCGGGGAGAATTCGCGCGAAACCATCGTCTGCAGGTTCATGACGATCGAGGCCGCCATCACCAGCGCGTCCGTGCCGTGATGGGGCTGCGCGCCGTGCGTGGACTTTCCCTTCACGGTAATGGTGAACTTGTCGCCGCTCGCCATCGTCGGGCCCTTCCGGATGCCGACGGTGCCGGCCGGATAGTCCGCCCAGACGTGCATGCCGAAGCAGGCGTCGACGCCGTCGAGCGCGCCCTCGGCAATCATCGACTGCGCCCCGCGGCCGATTTCTTCGGCAGGCTGAAATGCGAGGAGAACCGTGCCCTTGATCTGGTCGCGCACGTCGTTGAGCATTCGTGCAGCGGTGAGGAGCATCGAGATATGGCAGTCGTGGCCGCAGGCATGCATGACGCCCTCATTCTCGCTTGCAAAGGGAAGACCCGTTTTTTCCGTGACGGAAAGCGCGTCGATGTCGCCTCTCAGCATGATGGTCTTCCCGGGGAGCTTTCCTTCAATGCGCGCGAGGGTGCCCGTTCCCATGCCGCAAACTCTCCAGGGAATCTCCGCCTTATCGAGTTCCTCGCGGATGCGCTCAGCGGTCTTCACCTCCTTCGTGCTTTCCTCGGGGTGCTGATGGAAATAGCGGCGCATCTCGATCTGATATGCGCTGTACTTTTCAATAAGGTCCTGCAAAGTCATTTTTGATTGCGTCCCAAAAAACGACATAAGGCGCTCCCATCCGAGCTTTCTCTCCAGAAAGCTCCTGAACGCCTTATGTCAGGAAGAAATAGATATCAGAGGAACTTCACGAAGATGCCCGCAAGCACCACGGAAGTAATCGTCACCGTGACGAACCCGCCCACGATCATCGAGGGGAAGAGACGGCTCATCAGATAGTCGACCTCTTCCTTGTTTGCCCCTTCGTCATGGCAGATCTTTTCGGTCATGATCGCGTCAAAGGGGAAGCCGTAGAGCGCGGTGAGGCAGTTGGCGTAGCCGAGCCACGGGGAGATCTTTAGGATCCTGCCGACAATGAACGCCATGATGCCCATGCCGCAGAGGCCGATCACGAGCAGAATCAGCATCGGTCCGATCAGGTCGAAGAGAAGCGCCGGCGTGCAGTCGGCCAGGCCGCTGTAGACGAACATGATCAGCGCGAAGAAGAGGAGGTCCTTCGAACCCGTCTTGCTCAGCACGTCAGGCTCAAGGAACCCGAGGCGGCAGAAGATGACGCCGAGAACGAGCGCCCAGATTGCGCCGCTCACGCCCGTGAGAATGCCGATCACGAGGGCAAGCCAGCCGACGAGGGCAAGCTTGAGCAGCACGAAGAAGGGCGTATTCCAGGATTCCGGCACGGCAAGAATGCCGCGCTTTTCATTTTCCGGAAGCGCCATGGCTTCCGCCATCACGCGGCGGCTGTCGACAACGGCGCCGCCCTCCGGATGACCTTCGCGCGCTTCCTTCAGGAGCTTCTGCGCCTCGCGCTTGAGGCAGATTGCCGTAAGCGGGTAGCCCGCAAAGCCCTGAATGCAGTACATCGAAATGGCAAAGACTGCCGCCACGGGGAGACCGGCGTCCTGAGCCGCCTTCTGCATCATGGTCGTCGCAACAATGCCGCCTGCGAGCGGAGGAAGACCCGTGATGACGAGTGTCTTATCCATGAGAAGCGGGCAGACGAACCAGGCAAGAGAGCACATGCCCAGAAGCCCGGCGAGGCAGATGATCACGGTCTTCCACTGCTCGAGAAGGCGCTTCAGGGAAAAGAGCGTGCCCATGTGAGCAATCAGAAGGAAGATTGCAACGGTCGAGCCCAGCTGCAGGATCTTGGCGTCCGCCACCACCGTCTTCGGGAGGAAGGTCCAGAAGCAGAGAAGAAGAATGACTGCGGAAATGAAGACTGAGGGAATCCAGCCCTTGGTGAGCTTGGAGAGCCATTCGCCTAAGAGCACTACCACGAGGCAGGCGACGAATGCGGACATGAAGTTGTAAAGCATGAATATTTCTCCTGCAGACAAAGGCTGCGCGTCAGGCGCGCGCTTTTCCTGCCTTTATCCGTAAGACTGATTCTAGGTAGAACCCGTTTTCAAGCCCGCCTTTTCTCGTGCTTTTCTGATGATTCATGTTGGCGAATAGTAAGTTTTACCTAGAAAAGCTTTCGCGAAAAGAGGGAAAAAACATTGCACCGGAATGGCGCATGGAGGCTTCAGGAGCGCTTCATGCAAAGGGACAAAATTGAGACGCATTACGTTTTTTTAGGGACCTTTTGTCATGCTTCTCACCACCCGCCGGCAAGTTTGTTCGCTTGCTGCCGCACTGCCGGTCAGCGCTTTTGCTTCATCCGTTCAGGCGTCCGAAGCGAACGCCGGCGCAGAAAAGTCCCCGAAAGCGGAACTCTCCGTACTTCTTTATCCGGGCTTTGAAACGATCGACGCCATGGGCCCGGTTGAAATGTTCGGGAATCTCAGGGACTTTTCCATGCGCTTTGCATCCCTCGAGGGCCGCGTCGTAAAGAGCGCCCAGGGCCTCCCGGTCATGACGGAAAAGTTTGAAATGGAAAACGCCTCGCCGCTCCTTCTCGTTCCCGGCGCAGCGCCCGCCTTTCTCCCGAAGGACCCGCGCTTCTTTGAAATGCTCAAATCCGCCGCCCAGAAAGCAGACTATGTGCTCACGGTCTGCACCGGCTCTCTTCTCGTGGCAAAAACCGGACTTCTCAACGGGAAGAAGGCGACGAGCAACAAGAAGGCGCTCCCGATGGTGATGAAGGCCGTGCCTCAGGTCGACTGGCAGAAAAAGGCCCGCTGGGTGGTCGACGGGCGCTTCTATACGTCTTCAGGCATCTCGGCCGGCATGGACATGGCGCTCGGCTTCATTGCCGACCGCTTCGGCGAGGCGGAAGCCCGGCGGATTGCAGGATTCACCGAATACCGACGCATCGCCGATCCTTCCGACGATCCCTTCGCAATTTAAAAAAGTCTGAAGCCAGAAAAAAGAGGCGCCTTTCCAGTTTGCGAAAGCGCCTCTTTTTCTCGTGAAGCCGGGATGAACGGAAGGAGACTCCGCTCAGTTGCCTGCGGCCGCAGCCGACACCAGGGCCTTAAAGAGATTGAGCGCCTCGGGCCGCTCGTGCGAGAGCATTTCCGGGTGCCACTGCACCGCGAGCATGAAGCGCTTCGTCGGATCGTTGAAGGATTCAACAATGCCGTCCTTCGTTGAACGAGCGTTGAGGACGAGCCCTTTTCCGAGCGTCTTCACCGCCTGATGGTGGCGGCTGTTGACGCGAATTTCGCCCGTACCCTCGATTTTCTCAAGAAGCGTTCCGGGCTCCACCGTCACGCCGTGCGTCACGACCGCATAGTCCTCGGGCTGGCGATGCACATCCATCGGGACGCCGAGCTCGGTCGGAATGTCCTGAATGAGAGTGCCCCCATAGACGACGTTGAGCACCTGGCAGCCGCGGCAGATTCCGAGGGTCGGGAGATCATGCTCAATTGCAAGCTTCGCGAGCACCATCTCGAGTCGATCGCGTTCGGGTGCGAGTTCGCCGCAGGCGGGAGATTTTTCTTCTCCATAAAGCACGGGATCGATGTCGGCGCCTCCCGTAATGAGAAGGCCGTCGAGATGACTGAAAACCTCCCTCATGTCCGCCTCATCAACGCTGATGGGCAGAAGCACCGGAATGCCTCCCGCTCTCGTCACCGACTGCAGATACTGATTGCGAACGCCCAGGACGGATTCGGGCTTCAGGTCCGGCGTTACGCCGATCAAGGGCTTCATGGCGCTTTGGGTCCTTACTTGACGGGAAAAAAATCGGGTCGAAAGGCTTACGCGGCCTTCCGACCCATAGGATTTTATTTTTGAGCGAAACCTTCCCGAATCAGGCGGTTTGCTTATCCGAAGACGTGTTCTGCAAACAGGAGCCTTCTACAAGCGCTTCGGTAAAGGTCGTCTTCTTTTCGGCCTCTTCCTCGGCGGTCTTCGCCGTTTCGACTTCAAGCTCCGTCTGCAGGAGCTTCACCATCATGAAGCGGTTCAGAACTTCACGGGCAAAGAGGAGGAACCCCAGGTAGAGCTCGCTCTTTCTGAGCGAAATATGCTCGTCGCCGATCTGCACAAGGAAGCTCTGCTGGGCAAGATCGAGGTGCTCGAGCACGCGCGTGCAGGCCTGGGGGCTGAAATTGTCGCGCACCTGCTGCATTTCCTTGGCGAGAAGAATCGTGTTCTCGCGCATCTTTCCGCGGAAAGGCGAATGGCTGTTGGCGACGTAATTTTCCGCAACCCCGAGCTGATCGCGCAGCGAGTGGCTCACTTCCTTCATGTTGGTGAAGGCGCGGTAGTAGAAATTGCGCGCATCGCGGTCGCGCTTTCTGCCGCCGCCCTGGAGCGCCATGCTGTAGTAGACGCCGCGGCGTTCAGAGATTTCATCCATGAGGGAGATCGACTCGGCCTTCAGCTTCGCAAGGCTCGCATCGTCTTCGCGCAGGAAGGCAACGAGGCCGTCGGAGAAGACCGTGAGCGTGCGGTCGAGATAGTGATTGACGTTCGTCGTGAGAAGCTCGCAGATCGAACTCTGGTCGCCCTTGTCGACCTGACGCGCCGTCTCTTCCGTTTCTTCCGGCGCTTCCTTCGAGAAGAAGTTCGTGCGCGCAATCACGCAAAGGGCAAAGATCATGCCGATCAGAATGACGGGTTCGCCCCAGAAGGCCATCAGAGAAGCCACAAAGCCGCAGGCGGTGGCAGCGCTGAAGGCCGTGAGGAACCAGCCCGTAATCACGGTAAGAACGCCCGAAATGCGGTAGACGGCGCTCTCGCGGTCCCAGGCGCGGTCTGAAAGCGACGACCCCATCGCGACCATGAAGGTGACGTAGGTGGTCGAGAGCGGCAGCTTCATGCTCGTCGCCGAAGCAATGAGCGCCGCCGCGAGCACGAGATTCACGCTCGCGCGCAGTTCGTCGAAAGGCAGCTCAATCTGACCGGGCTTCGGACGGGGCTTCACGAACCGGGTATCGAGCGCCGCAAAGACGGATTTCGGAATGATCTGATGGAAGACGTCGTTCATCCGCAGGGCGCTGCGCACCATGACGCGCGCCGGGAGCGAGGAGCCGAACTGCTCCTTGCCGCCGCGGGTGGCGGACGAGAGATTCACGGCCGTGCGGATCACGCGGTGCGCCTTTTTGGAGAACCAGAGCGTGAGGCACATGACGATGCCCGACCCCGCAAGAATGACGGTCGGCGTATGCGTGATGTTTCTTAAGCCCCCCATCGTCATCACCTCAGGATCCGCACCCGGCTGAGAGGTAAAGAGATGGAAGCTGTCGAGCGCCGCCACCGGAACGCCCACGAAGTTGACGAGGTCGTTTCCGGCAAAGGCGAAGGCGAGCGCAAAGGTGCCCGAAAGAATGATGAAGGGGAAGATGTTGGCGCGAAGGAAGATGATCGCGCTCTGGAAGACGACAAACCAGAAGGCGAAGACCCCGATAAGGATTCCCTCCGTATTCTCATCCATCCAGAGAATCCACTCGGGCTGCATGAAGCTCGCGCCTCTCGCGCCCTTCATGACGAGGAAGTAGAGGATTGCCGTAAGCGACACCGCGCCGAAGATGCCGCCCGCCCAGCGGTACATCCGTTCATATTGGAAGGTGAAGATGAGGCGCAGGATGTACTGAATAACGAGGCCCGCCACAAAGGCAATGATCACGGAAACAAGAATGCCCATGATCATGGCAAGGGCCTTGCCGGAGTTGACGTAGCTGCCGAGCTCGGAGAAAGGCGCTCCGCTCATCCAGATCTTGGTGCAGGCGACGGCAAGCGTGCCTCCGAGAAGCTCGAAGACGATGGAAACCGTGGTGGAGGTGGGCAGTCCCAGGGAATTGAAGGTATTGAGAAGGAGCACGTCAGTCACGATGACTGCGCAGAAGATCACCATCACTTCCTTGAAGGTGAGCATTTCCGGCACGAAGACGCCGGTCTTCGCGATCTCCATCATTCCGGAGCTGAAGGTGGCGCCGAGCAGCACGCCGACACTCGCCACCGAAAGGATCACCCAGAAGGGAGCAGTGCGGGAACCGACAGCGGAATTCAGAAAATTAACGGCATCGTTTGAAACGCCTACGAAAAGGTCGCAGATGGCAAGAGCTGCGATCAGGGCCAGGACGGTGTAAAGAAATATGTCCACGATTTGCCTTTATGCCCGCTTCTGCATGCCCTGCCCGACACGGCCTTCCCTGCAGGAAGGCCTTGTTTCAGGAGTAGGCAGACGTGCTGACGAGCTCATTTCCGGAATGTAATAAATATGTAACCCGACATTTTAGGGAAGCGCATCGGGCGGATCAATTAGGCCGAAATATTTATACCGCGCGCGGTATGCCTCCCTCATGCGTTCAAAGCCGGGTGCTCACGCCGCTCATGTTGGGTTCAACATGCGGGCGCTTGAGGTAGAGCCAGACCACCATCGGAAGCAGGATGAAGCCCGCGAGGAAAACGACAAACTTGATGCTGAACCACATGGCGAACATGCCGCCAGCGATCGGGCCGATGACGCTTCCCACCTGCTGCGCGGCATAGGAGAGCCCGAAGATGCGGCCGCGGTCTTCCGGGCCCGTCGAATGCGTGAGGACGGCGTTGATCGCAGGGAAAATGCCGGCAAACGCCAGCCCGCCCACAAAGCGCCAGGCGCCGAAGGGAACAATCGTGTCGGGGATCGCCTGAACCATGCCGAAAACGGCAGAGCCCAAGAGCGCAATGTAGAGCACCGGCCGGTAGCCCCATTTCTGCCCGGCAATGCCCCAGAGGGGCGACGCGATGACTCCCGAGAGACCTACAACCGAGAAGAGGATGCCTGAAACCAGGACGAGCCGGTCCATGCTTCCCTGAAGTTCTCCGACATAAAGCGGCAGAATCGGCTGCAGAAGAAGAATCGTCATCTGCACGACGCCCGCCGTAATCAGCATGCGCTGCACCACGGGCACCTTGAGGAGATTCGTCTTCGGACGGGGCGCTCCGCTCTTGACGACCTTCTTTTTCTTCGGCTCGCGCACCTTGAAGATGATCATGAGCGAGATGATGAAGAGCGCCGCGGACCCCAGAAAGAAGGTTGCCCGCATGCCGAAGCCTTCGGCAAGAAGACCGCCCAGAAGAGGCCCGAGGACGCCGCCCGCCGTCATGCCGGACTGCATGGTGCCGAGCGAAAAGCCGAGCTTGTCCTTAGGCACCGAAGAAGAAATGATCGCGAGGCACGCTGGCCAGAGGCCGGCCGCAAATCCCTGGAAGGCGCGAACGGCAAGAAGCTGCCACTCGTTCTGCACGATGCCGCCGAGACCGTAGCTCACCGCAAGAAGAACAGCGGCGCGCACGGCCATAAGCTTCTTCGACTTCTTGTCCGCCATGGCGCCCCAGATGGGAGCCATGACGCCCGAGATCAGAAATGAGATCGAAAAGACAAGGCCCGACCAGAGATTCACGTCTTCCTGCGCTACCTTGAGTTCGTCAAGGAGATACATCGGCAGGAAGGGAATCAGCATCGTGTAGGAGAGAGACATCAGAACGGAGGCGGCCGTCAGAATTGTGAGCGTCATCTTCCAGTTCTGAAGAATGTCCTTCTGCAGCTCCTCCTCAGCCGCACGATCCACCCCGTCCTCGGACGGTTCGCTCGAAAGCGCGGGCTTCTCGTCAGCCTTGGCTTCCTCTTTTTTCGCCGGCCTGGCGGAGAAATCAATTTCATGAGGCTCGTCATAGACGCCCTTTGCCTCATTCTCCGCGCGGCGGAGTTCTTCGGCCTCATTCGGAGTCGGCGCGCCTTTCTCGGGCTCGATCCCGGAAATCTTCTGATTCTCTTGCGTCATGGGCGGCCTCTATGGATTTGTTGTCTTCGCCTGGGCTCCGAGAAGCTGCTGGGTCCGGAGGGCGATTCAAGCGGGCTGAAATTTGTAAAGCGGAATCCTGCGATTCTCTAAAATGAAATGCTACCCCTGATGCGGCTTTTGCAAAAGTCAGGAAAACGCCTTCTCTTTACCGCAGCGCCGGAAAAAGCTGGTCAACAAGGTTGCGCGTAATGAGATCAAGGTCGCCCCAGGCGCCTGCAAGGAGCGCGTTGGGAGATGCCTTGTGAGACGCCTGACGCCAGCCGGCAGCCGAAGTTCCCGGATCCCGGCGCCAGACGGAGCGCTGGGTTTCGCCGGTAAAGAGATCGCGGTAGTCGAGCGTGATGGATTGAGGCAGATCGCCCGGCGTAGACATTTCGGAGCCGGAAATGGCAACAAGAAAGCGGCATCGGCGGGGATTGGGCTCTTCGTAGCCCTTCAGAAACGTAACGATGTAGCCGCGGTCGCGCAGCGCCCGGTGAACGGAAATATCAAGCTCGGTTGAATGGAAGCTCCCTGCTGCAAGACATACTTTTTCGCCTTCCGCAGGAATACCCGAAATGAGCCCTTCCGGATCCTCCGCACGCGCATCAAGAACGGACTCCCGCTGAAATTCAGAGGCGCAGCCCGTGAGGAGCGCAAGAAGCGCTGAGGCGCAGATGGAAATGACGGCGATTCGCTTCATATGAATAAGTTGTCGATCTGTTGAATGCGAAATCTATTCTTCAAGATTAACTCAATTCAGACGCACCCGAAGAATCAGAGCTCCTCTGCCGCGAATATACTCAGTGCCTCGCTCCACCTCATTTACAACTCACTCCGCATAAAGCATGTCTCAGCGTCCTCAGCTCTATAACCCCAAGCTCGTCTGCGCCGCTGCGCTTTTATTCACTCCCATTTTCGGCGCCGCGCTCCAGGCAAGGAACTGGATGGCTCTCGGCGAACCCGACAACGCCCGGGCAAGCCGCATGTGGATTCGCTCCTCGCTCTGGCTGATCGTCATGTACCTTGTCGTACAGACCCTCTTTCGCAATGAACCGATCATGGACTGGCTCGGCCCCTACTTCCTCGTCGTGCTGTGGGGCGCATGGATGCTGACGAGCGGCTGGCAGCAGCTCGTCGTCGTTTCGCGAACCGTCGGCAAAAACTATGATTCGCTCCCGATCGGCCGCGCCATCATCCTGGGCGCCGCCGGATGGCTTGCCTACGGTCTTGTCTCCGCCACAATCACGCTCGGGCTTGTGCTCGCCGGGATTGAACCCTTGTCCGCGCTCACGGAGACGCCGAAGGAAGAACAAAACGGCGTCATCATCCGCGTTCCGAAGGAGGGCGATGCTCCGATTGTCGAGCCGCTCCCCAGGGAAAAGCAGGACGCCGGAGCGGCAGCCGAGCACTAATGCCCAAACGCCCGGATCCCTTATTTGAAATTCCCCGCCCCGCCGCCTTCACCGAGCCCGTGCTCGACCTTCTGGGCGGCGTGGCGCGCCCTCGCTCCCTAAGCGGAGAAGAGGCGATCGCCGCCCTCGCACGCATTGAGGAATCCGCCCGTCAGGGCGATCCGGAAGCTGAGGCGGAACTTGCGAGGCGGCTTCTTACCGACGCCCCGAATGCGCGCAGCAACCGTCGCGCCCTCATTCTGCTTCGCAAATCCGCTCAGCAGCATTCACCGGCCGGGCTTCATCTCCTCGCGCTTCTTCATCTCCGGGGGCAGGGAATGAAGAAAAACGCTGCCGAAGGCGTCCGGCTTCTGGAAGAAGCGGCTTATATGGGGAACGCCTCTGCGCAGACGGACCTTGCCAAAGCCTTTGCTTTGGGAATCGGCGTTCCTAAGGATGAGGGGAAAGCCCTCTACTGGCTGAGGCTCGCTGCCGCCCAGGGAGACAACCTGAGCGCCCTAAGGACCGGGCGCATGTATCGGGACGGCGACGGCACCCTGCAGAACGAAGGAGAAGCTCAGAAATGGCTCGAGCAGGCGGCGAGGTCCGGGATTCCTGAAGCTCAGTTTGAACTCGCCGAACTTCTCAGGCGCCGCGACATTTCCGCACGGGACATCCCAGGCGCCCGCCGCTGGATGCGGGAGGCTGCTTTTTCCGGAATTGTGGAGGCGCAGCTGCGAATCGGCATTGCGAGCTGGTCGGGTGCGGGCGGCGCCGTCGATCAGCGCGAAGCCGTCCGCTGGCTCTGCCGCGCGGCAGAAGGAGGCTCCATCAAGGCAGCATCCATGCTCGCGGGGTTCCTGATGACCGGCAACGGCCTCCCCATGTCGCTCCCGCGCGCCTGGACGCTCTTTTGCTGGGCGGCAGAGCGGGGAGATGGAGGCGCTCAGGCGACGGCCCGCATTATTGAGAAGCAGCTGACCGACGAGGAGCGTGCGGACGGAGAAAAACTCCTCCGGGAGGCTTCGCCCAGAGCAATGCTCGAATCTCTTATCCCGCGAAGCGATCGTTAAGGCAAATTTCCAAAGAGACAAAAAAAGAGTCATTGTCGAAGATCCGGCCTCCGGTCGTCCGAATGCGTTCGCATTCGACGTCCTTGAGGGCAGCCTCTTCGAAGCAATGACTCCAGAAATACCACCAAAGGAGGTTGTCTCAATCGCCTGAGACAACTGCCGCGAAATTCGCGACAAGTGCATTTTCGCACGATCCAATCCCATCCAATTGAAAATTTTGCATTTCTTTCGTAAAAATTTTGTGATCTTTGCTAAGGCTCAAATGAGCGGGGCGCTCGAACCTATTTTCTGTAAACTTGAATACCTATTAAGGGCCAAATAAAAACCCTTGTACCTGTGAAGAGGCGTCGAGCGCTTCGAGTCCGACGCTGCCGGAAATCACTGTCGGATTCGGCTCTGATGACAATTTTTTTACGCGACCAGTCGGAAGATAGTGTTAGAGTCTCTCTACGGCCATGGGAACAGCGGCTGCAGGAAACGTCTCAGGGGGAGAGCTCTTCTGCGGTACGCCCGGACCGTCCCAGAAATCCGCCGGGAATATCCCGAGCGGACAGAATTTATATCCAGGAACTCTCTCTCCCAAGGATTATTCAACATGAACCGTCTCGAACTCGTTGATCGCGTTGCTGCTCGTAATACCGCCTCCAAGGCAGAAGTTGACCGCATCATCGTGAGCGCGCTCGAGGAAATCATCTCGGCTGTCCGCGATGGCGAGACTGTGACGCTCATCGGCTTCGGCACCTTCAAGTGTGCTGACTGCGCTGCGCGTACGGGCCGCAACCCCTCCACGGGCGAACTGATCCACATTCCGGCCACCAAGAAGCCGAAGTTCATCCCGGGCACGTCCTTTAAGGAACTGCTCAACAGCGACAAGTAAGCCGCTTCAACCCAAAAACCATTAAAAAAAGCAGCCTTTCGGGGCTGCTTTTTTATTTCTGAGATCGTGCGCCTCATTAACGGTCGTTGCGGCGCTCAATGAAGCGGGAAAAAGAATTTCTTAGAAAAACTCTCGCCTCTTCTGACGGATAGTCCGAACCCACGGCCGGGAACGATGCAAAAAAAGTTCCCATGGGGCGTCGATAAATCTGGAGCGCAAACGTTTCCACGTTTTGAGCCTTCAGCCACCGGGCAAGTTCAATGAGCTTTTCTTCCGGCAAATAATCCGGGTGTGCGGTCGTGCGGCACTCGAACGGAACGCCAGAAGCCTGAATGAGCCGGAAGGACTCCAGAAAATGCGCGGCCGAATGCGCCCTCCCCGTCACCCGGTCATAGAGTTCCGCATCCGCGGGCGGCGCCTTGACGTCGAGCCCTACCCAATCGATCAGAGGGAGAATTTCCTCCAGGCGTTTCGGAATCATGCCGCCGGTATGAAGGCCCACGGCAAAGCCCATCGCCTTCACCTTCCGCACGGCATCGGGAAGCGCTGGATCGACCGTGGGTTCGCCGCCCGAAAATACAACGCCGTCGAGAAGTCCCTTGCGGCGCTTCAGGAGCGCCTCAAGCTTTTCCCAGGAATCGTGCTCTAAATCCGGAGAAAACTCCGGGGGCTGCATCCAGGGATTCTGGCAGTAAACGCAGCGCCAGGGGCATCCCTGAAGAAAAGCGACGGCGGAGAGCTTTCCTGGGAAATCAATTGTCGTAAAAGGCGTTATCCCGGCAACGCGCAAAGCGGATGCCGGGACCTTTTCTTCAGACTCCCGATTCCTCGCCTCCTCGAGACGAATCACCCGGGAGGTGCCTGAGGCGCCGGAGTCAATCATCTTCAAGCGAAATCAGCGATTGCAGCATGTGCGGTGAATCTCGCCGTGACCTTCAGCGCTTTTCTCCGTGAAGCAGACGCGTTCCTCAAATTCGCCCTTTTTGCCAATGTTGAAGCTCTGAACCGGACGGTGGTAGCCCATTACGCGGGTCCAGACCTCGCACTTCTGGCGCTCCGAATCCTTGAGCTCAATCTGTTCATTCTGTTCAGTCATTTTTCTTCTCCAGTCGATCGGGATGAAAGCAGTCCGCCGCGGACTGCGGCTGTGAATGACCGCAGATCGGACAAGGACGCTTCGTCCCATAAGGTGCCCGCCATCATATCAGGCGAGCCCGGAAATGCGAATTAAAAATTCGCTATTAACGCTATACAAAGTATTTCCTCTGAATAATAGCCACTACATATAGCTTTCATATGCCATTAACTGGCAGCCTTGGCGTCTCCCGCACGCTCTGCTTTCCCGGCGAGCGCGCGGCGCTTTTTAGCAATGAGCTCCGCATCGCACTTCGGACAGAAGTCGTGGCGCCCCGAGAGGTAGCCGTGCTTCGGGCAGATCGAGAAAGTGGGCGTGATCGTGATGTAGGGAAGGCGGAAATTCGTGAGCGTGCGGCGCACGAGATCCCGGCAGGCTTCCGCCGAACTCACTGCCTCGTTCATGTAGAGGTGAAGCACCGTGCCGCCCGTGTACTTTCTCTGCAGATCATCCTGACGTTCGAGCGCCTCAAAGGGATCGTCCGTGAAGTTGACGGGGAGCTGCGAGCTGTTGGTGTAATAGGGGTGCTCAGGCGTGCCCGCCTGCAGGATGCCGGAGAAGCGCTTTCTGTCTTCCTTCGCAAAGCGGTACGTCGTGCCTTCCGCCGGCGTCGCCTCGAGGTTGTACATGTGGTCCGTCTCTTCCTGGAATTCCACGAGGCGCGAACGAACGTGGTCCAGGAATTCGAGCGCGAACGCATGCCCCGCATCCGTCGTGATGTCGTCCGCGTCGTTCGTAAAGTTGCGAATCATCTCATTGATGCCGTTGACGCCGATCGTCGAGAAGTGGTTGCGCAGCGTCCCGAGGTAGCGCTTCGTATAGGGGAAGAGCCCCTGATCGATATGACGCTGAATAACCTTGCGCTTGATCTCAAGGCTCGTCTTCGCGAGCTCAAGAAGGTAGTCGAGGCGTTCGTAAAGGTGCTTCTTGTCGCCCTTGAAGAGGAATCCGAGACGCGCGCAGTTGATCGTCACGACGCCGAGCGACCCCGTCTGCTCGGCCGAACCGAAGAGACCGTTGCCGCGCTTCAGAAGCTCCCTCAGATCGAGCTGCAGCCGGCAGCACATCGAACGGATCATGTTGGGCTTCAGTTCCGAATTGATGAAATTCTGGAAGTACGGGAGCCCGTAGCGCGCCGTCATGTCGAAGAGCCTCAGGGCATTGGGGCTGTTCCAGTCGAATTCCGGAGTGATGTTGTAGGTGGGAATCGGGAACGTGAAGACGCGGCCCTTGGCATCGCCCTTGAGCATCACCTCGATATAGGCGCGATTGATCATGTCCATCTCGTCCTGCAGTTCGCCGTAGGTGAAGGGCATGGTTTCGCCGCCGATGAGGGGATGCTCCTTCTTCAGGTCCTCAGGACACGTCCAGTCGAACGTGAGATTCGTGAAGGGCGTCTGCGTGCCCCAGCGCGAGGGAACGTTCAGGTTGTAGATGAGTTCCTGAATGCACTGCAGAACCTCCTCATAGGGGAGGTTGTCCTTGCGGATATAGGGCGCAAGGTAGGTGTCGAAGGACGAAAAGGCCTGAGCGCCGGCCCACTCGTTCTGCATCGTGCCGAGGAAGTTGACGATCTGTCCGGTGGCTGAAGAGAGGTGCTTCGGGGCATTGGCCTCGACCTTTCCGGCTACGCCGTTCAAGCCTTCCTGCAGCAGCGTTCTGAGCGACCAGCCGGCGCAGTAGCCCGAAAGCATGTCGAGGTCGTGCACGTGCACGTCCGCCTCGCGGTGCGCGCGGCCCACTTCCGGGGGATAAATGTAGTTGAGCCAGTAATTGGCAACCACTTTGCCGGAAACATTCAGAATGAGGCCGCCCAGAGAATAGCCCTGGTTGGCGTTGGCATTGACGCGCCAGTCGAGCTGATCGAGATACTCATTGATGGAGCTCTCCACATTGACCCAGCTCTTTTTGGCGTCGCGCGCCTTGGCGCGGGATTCGCGATAGACAATGTAGGCGCGAAGCGTCGGAAAATGTCCGGTTTCAAAGAGCGCATGCTCCACGGCATCCTGCACCCACTCGATATTGGGGGTGCGCGACGCATCGTGATCGGAAAGACGGGGAAGCACATGCTCCTCAACCACGCGCCGAGCTTCCTTCTCATCGAACTCGTTCGTTGCACGTCCGGCCTTAGCCACAGCCAACACGATTTTTTCCGCATCGAAATCCCTGATGGATCCGTCGCGCTTGAGGAGATGCTGAGGGAGGGCGCTAGACATGCTTCTTTTCCAGATAAATCAAAAGAATATAAGAACTACAACCTATAGTAGGTCTTGAAAATAAACAAACTATAGATTGTGGTTCTCAGGAGCAGGGGTGAAAACTATAACAGAGCACCGCCGCCCTCGCCTACTCCCTTCGAACATGTACCGAAGCTCACAGAAAACGCTTTCCTTGTCTGAAGCGACTTTATGAGACAAAAGCTCATCGAACAGGGTTTTCCCGCATCCTGAGGATCATTTGCACGAATCGGAATCCTCATGCTCCATCTTCTCAAGGGATTTTCCTGAGGATGCATCTAATCAAAAATCCCTAGAATGAATATCGGATCAATTCCTCCTTCCGGCTCGCTCCGAGCCGGCAAGGCGTGCGTCGACATCGGGCGCTTCCGAGGGGCTGTATTGGAATGGCCGCCGAAGCGTTTTGCCGGCCGTCATTGCTAATGCAAGCATGCCGCGCCCGAATGTTGTTCCAGCCCGCGATGTCTGAAGGCACCGCGGGCTTTTTTTTATTTCAAGCCCCTCCCGAAGCCGCGTTCTTATACGCAGAAATACGAATCCAGCCTGACGGACAAAAACGTCTTCAATATCCCCTTACATTTGACATAAAGATTGACAATCGTCAAGAAGATGTCATCTCGCCGGCCTTCTGCCGTCATGACAGGGGGACTCTCCGCCAAACGCCGCCGGCGGTCAGGCGCCCAATATGAAGCGCGGAAGAGTTCCTGGAATAAGGCACTAATGATGGCTTCATGCCGCCCAGGGCGGAAAGAAAAATGCGGAGAGACGCTTCAAAAGAAGGACAGGGGCCGTCATAGGCCTCTCCAAAACGGCCGCAGGGCGCGGCATTTCCGAATACACGCCGTGCAAACGGATATGAAAAAGGCTGACGACGTCCCTTTTTTCCGTCGTCAGCCTTTTCTAGGGTGCAGCCAATTTGTAATGACGCGGGACCAACCACATCACTTTCTTGCGTTTGAGGAGCAACACATGACTTTCTTTTATTCGCTGCGGAACTAAAGTTACGCTCTTTACCCCTTCCACGCAAACCCTAACCTTCTCGTGCGACATCGCACCATTACGGTGCATTTTAAGGGTTATCCATTAATCATATAACGCATTTTTATTTTGACCAGGGTTGAGAAGAGTTGTTGATGTACGTATTCTCACGTATGCATCAGGCTTCCCGTCTATCTGCCTCTCCGCGACAGCCGGTTCTCGTTCTTCAGAAGCATGGAAGCGGGTTCTCCCTGCACTCATCCTTCCGCATGAAGGCCGCTCCTCACAAGAAAGCACTGCGGTGCCCCGCGCCCGCCGTCACCGATACAATTCGAGGTGCACTTTCAGGAGCGAACCGCTCTCCGGGTTTGCTGTTTTTTCTTCAGGTTCATTCCTGAGCCGGCAGAAATTCAATTTTCTCCGCCACCCAAATTTCATAAAAATGATGAACACCATGTCTCGTCAAGAAGAAGGCCTTGAGCGCATCCGCGACCTGGATGTACTCTCCACAATTCCCGAGATGCTCGCCCTTCAGGTTGAGAAGCGTCCGAATGCCGTCGGCTGGAAATCCTGGGATGCGAAGAAGAAAGAATGGCGCGACTGGACATTCCGTGAGGCCTATGACGAAGTCGAGCGCTGGCGTCACGCGCTCGCCGGCATGGGGCTCGAACGCGGGGCGCGCGTTGCGATGCTCCTTCCCAACTGCATGGAAGCGGTGCTCTTTGACCAGTCGGTCCTCGCCAACGCCTTGACGCCCGTACCGCTTCACGCCATCGACACGCCGAAATCCTCGGCCTACATCCTCAACGATTCGGGCGCCGAGATCCTCGTCACCAACAAAAAGCTCAAATGGCGTCAGATCCGGGAATCCGCGGAACTCCCGAATCTGAAGCTCGTCGTCATTACGGACGATGAATTCTCTGACGATCCGGATGCCGCTATTCCGACGATGTCGCTCGAAACGTGGCTCCAGAAGACGCCGGATGCGCCGCTTCCCCCCGGACCGCGCTCAACCGATCTCGCCGCACTCGTCTATACATCCGGCACCACCGGAAGCCCGAAGGGCGTCATGCTCACGCACCGGAATGTTCTCTCGAACCTCCGCGGCGTTCTTCTGAGCCTGCAGCCCTGGAGCGGCGAAACGCTGCTTTCCTTCCTCCCGCTCTCCCACACGTTTGAACGCACGGCGTCCTACTACCTCGCGGTGGGCTGCGGGCTGACGCTCGCCTTCAACCGATCAATTGCGAACCTTGCCGACGATCTGAAAACCATCCGCCCGAGCATCCTGATGTCGGTGCCCCGCGTCTACGACATGATCTACGGGAAGCTGCGCGACGGGCTCGCAAAGCAGCCCAAGTACGTGCAGTATCTCTTCGACTGGGCGGTGGAAGTCGGCTGGCGCCGCGTCTGCCGTGAAAATAATCTCCCTCTCGAGCCCTCCGGCCGCGCATGGCTTGATCCCTTCGTAGCCGGGTTCCTTGACCGCAAGGTGGGCAAAAAGCTCCGTGCGGTCTTCGGCGACAACATCCACCTCTACATTTCCGGCGGCGCTGCGCTCAACCCTGCCGTCGCCCGCGTCTTCCTTGCGCTCGGCGTCCCCATCTACCAGGGCTACGGCATGACGGAGACGAGTCCCATCATTGCAGTGAACCGCATCGGCAGCAACCATCCGACCACGGTGGGTCCGAAGCTCGACAATATTGAAGTGCGCCTCTCGCCCGAGGGAGAACTTCAGGTGCGCGGGCCATCGGTCATGCAGGGCTACTGGCATCGTGAAGACGCTACGAAGGCGATTCTTTCCGATGAAGGGTGGCTCTCCACCGGCGACGTGGCGGAAATCTACGAAGACGGACATATCCGCATCACCGGCCGCATCAAGGAAATCATCGTCACCTCTTCGGGCGAAAAAGTACCGCCCGCAGATCTGGAAGCGGCGATTGAGTGCGACCGCCTCTTCTCGCAGACGATGGCTGTCGGCGACGATCGTCCCTGCATCGGACTCGTTGCCGTCGTCAATCCCGATGAATGGAAGCGCTTCGCCGAAAGTCTCGGGCTCGACCCCGAGGATGAGAAGTCCCTCACCTCGCGCGAAGCCACTCAGGCGGCTCTGCGCCGCATCAAGGCCGCTTCCGCGGGCTTCCCCAATTACGGCGTTCCGCGCGTTGTCACGCTGCTCAGAGACCCGTGGACGATTGAAAACGGTCTCCTCACGCCGACCCTCAAGATTAAGCGCGCCCAGATCGTGCGCCGCTACGGCGACAAAATCGACGCCATGTACGAAGCCATCGCCCCGAAGAAGAAGGCCTGACCGCAGAAAAAATGCTTGATAGAGATCTTCCGACGGGCGAGCCCGTCACCATTCCTCAGTACCTTGCCCGCACCGTACGGGAGATGCCGGAACGCGAAGCCTTCCGGCAGTTCGACTATGCGGAAAACCGCTGGATTTCCGTCACCTGGCGCGAGTTCTGCCAGTCCGTGATGCGCTGGCGGCGCGCCTTTCATGCGGCAGGACTGCGCCCGGGCGACCGTGCGGCGATGCTCCTCACGAATTCAATAGACGCCGTTACGTTTGATCAGGCGGCGCTGGCGGCAAATCTCGTTCCGGTTCCGCTCCACGCGATTGATACGCCGGGCTCCTCCTCCTACATCCTGCGCGATTCCGGAAGCCGCATTCTCGTCACGACCTCGAGAGCGCGCTGGAACGCCATTCACGCCGTTTCCGGGAAGCTTCCCGACCTCATGGAAGTCGTCCTCATCAATGACCTGGGCGACGAGGAAGAGGACGGCGTGCGCGTGACGGGACTTGAAACCTGGCTCGCGCGCGGAAACGGCATCGCTGACGAGGCATTGCCCGATGGTCCTCAGGCCGAGAGCCTCGCGGGCTTCATCTACACATCGGGCACGACCGGGCGGCCGAAGGGCGTCATGCTGACGCACGCCAATCTGGTGGCGAACGTGAAGCAGATTTCTGCCCGCGTTGAGGTCACGCCCGACGACGTCTACCTTTCGTTCCTGCCCTTCTCGCACACGTTTGAACGCACGGTCGCGCACTATGTTGCGCTCGCGCACGGCGCTTCCATGGCCTTCGCCCGCTCGGTCGCCCATATCGAAGCCGACCTCGCGGAAGTGCGTCCGACCCTCATGTGCACGGTGCCGCGCGTGCTGGAGCGCATCTACCAGAAGCTGCAGCTCGAGCTTTCGAAAGCTTCCGAACACGATCAGTACATTGCCGCCTGGGCAGCGGAAGCCGGCTGGCGGCGCTTCTGCCGCGAGAATGGTCTTCCCGTGGAGCCTTCCGAACGCGCTCAGCTCGACGAAACGGTGCTTCCGACGCTTGACGAGGATGTCGGCGTCAAGGTCCGCGCCGTCTTCGGCGGCCGCATGAAGGCCATCTTCGCGGGGGGTGCGAGCCTCTCGGCCACTGTTGCCCGCTACTTCTGCGCAATGGGACTTCCCATCCGTCAGGTCTACGGCCTCACGGAAACAAGCCCCATCATTTCCTTTACTTCGGACCGCATGAACCACCCCGACTGCGTGGGCTGGCCTGTGGACGATACGGAGGTGAGACTCGGCGAACACGACGAACTTCAGGTTCGCGGACCTCAGGTCATGCAGGGATACTGGAAGCGCCCGGCCGATACCGCCCGTGCCTTCACCGAGGACGGATGGTTCCGCACCGGCGACCAGGCCGATCTTTCCGACGGCGGGCGCGTGCGCATCAGGGGACGCCTGAAGGAAATCATCGTGACCTCCACGGGCGAAAAGATCGCTCCGGTGGATCTCGAATTTGCCATTCAGAATGATCCGCTTTTCGAGCAGGTCTTCGTCTACGGCGAAAACCGTCCCTTCATCAGCGCGCTTCTCGTTGTGCAGCCCGAGCTCTGGCAGTCGCTCTGCCGGGAAATGGAGCTCGATCCCGAGGATCCCGCCACCCTCACGGACAGGAGCATGACGAGGCTTCTTCTGAAGCGCGTGCGCGCAGCGGCGAAGGACTTCCCCTCCTACGGCATCCCGCGCTCGATTGCCGTCGTGCGCGAACCCTTCACGATTGAGAACGGCCTTCTCACGCCCACCATGAAGCCGCGCAGAAAGGAAATTTTCGCCCGCTGGGGGCACCTGATTGAGGCCATTTATTCAGGACATCCTGCGGCCTGATTCCTTACGCACCGGTCCTGATGCCCGCTCAACCGAGCATCTTTTCAAGGCGCTCCGCACTCATCTCCGGGTGCGGAGCGCTTTGCATCCCGGGGCATCAAAAAAATTTCGAACCGAACCACACGGGAAAGTAAAAAATCATTAGACTGCGTGCGCAAACCAATCTCGGATTTTCCTTCCTCGCCGCTCCGGTGCTTTCATTCCCAGAGCGGCATGCATGAAGAAGAAGGAACATTCAGCCCGCGGGGAACGCCTGTTCCCTCCCGGCGCAGACTGAATTCAATTACGTGCCGTACTCCGGATTCCGCAGAGCGAAAAGCCTCTGCAGGGTTCGACCGGTGTATTTTTTTTTGCACTCAGAGGTTGTTATGCGACTCCTTCAGACGGCTTACACGTTCGACGACGTTCTGCTCGTTCCCGCCTATTCGGAAATCCTCCCGCGCGACACGCAGCTTCAGACGAAGCTCACCCGCGGTCTTTCGATCAATATTCCGATGGTTTCCGCCGCCATGGATACGGTGACGGAAGCGAAGCTCGCGATTGCCCTCGCTCAGGAAGGCGGCATCGGCTTCATTCACAAGAACATGACCGCCGACCAGCAGGCTGCGGAAGTCGCCAAGGTGAAGCGCCACGAAGCCGGCGTCGTTGCCGAACCGATCACGATCGGCCCCGACATGCTTGTGGGCGACGTGATTGCGCTTGCCCGCGAACACCGCATTTCCGGCCTCCCGGTTGTTGCCGAAGACGGCTCCGTTCTCGGCATGGTCACGAACCGCGACCTGCGCTTTGAAACCCGCATGAGCGTTCCCGTCCGCGAAGTCATGACGCCGCGCGAACGCCTCGTCACGGTTCATGAGGGCGCCTCCCTTGAAGAAGCCAAGGAACTCATGCACCAGCACCGCCTCGAGCGCGTGCTCGTCGTCACCAAGGACTTCCACCTCGCCGGCCTCATGACGGTGAAGGACATCACGAAGGCAACGGATCACCCCTTTGCCGCCAAGGATTCGAAGGGCAAGCTCCTCGCGGGCGCTGCCGTTTCCGTCGGCCAGGGCACGGAAGAACGCGTCGAGAAGCTCGTTGATGCCGGCGTCGACGTGATCGTCGTCGATACGGCTCACGGCCACTCGAAGGGCGTTCTCGACCGCGTCAAGTGGGTGAAGACGCACTATCCGGATCTGCAGGTGATCGGCGGCAACATCGCCACCGGCGAAGCTGCGCTCGCCCTCGTCGAACACGGCGCCGACGGCGTCAAGGTCGGCATCGGCCCGGGCTCGATCTGCACGACCCGCATTGTTGCCGGCGTCGGCGTTCCTCAGATCACCGCCATCAGCAACGTCGCCGAAGCGCTTCAGGGCACGGACGTTCCCTGCATCGCCGACGGCGGCATCCGCTTCTCGGGCGACATCGCCAAGGCGATCGCTGCCGGCGCGAGCTCCGTCATGATGGGCGGCATGTTCGCCGGCACGGAAGAAGCTCCGGGCGAAGTGATCCTCTACCAGGGCCGCTCCTACAAGTCCTACCGCGGCATGGGCTCGCTCGGCGCCATGGGCAAGGGCTCGGCCGACCGCTACTTCCAGGACAACAACCAGGGCAACATCGACAAGTTCGTGCCGGAAGGCATCGAAGGCATGGTTCCCTACAAGGGATCCATCTCCGCGATCATCTATCAGATGATCGGCGGTCTGCGCTCCTCGATGGGCTACTGCGGCTGCCGCACGGTCGAAGAAATGCGCACCCGCGCCCGCTTCGTCCAGATCACCGCCGGCGGTCTGCGTGAATCGCACGTCCACGACGTGAAGATCACGAAGGAAGCCCCGAACTATCGTCAGGCCAACTGATAAAGCCCCGACGCGGGAAGCTCCCTCTTACTAGAGAGCGTCCCGCTCTGGAGCAAAAAACGTCAAGGCGCCCGAACCCCCGAAGAAATCCGGGCGCGGGCGCCTTTTCATTTTGTTATAGTCTCGCCCGAATCTTCACTAAGGGCCTTGGAAGCATTCCGCTCAAGCGCATTTAGTAAGAGACAAATTCTTTTTCCCGAACTGCAGCGTACCCATGCAAACCTCTCACGACCGCATTCTGATTCTCGACTTCGGCAGCCAGGTGACCCAGCTCATCGCCCGCCGCGTGCGCGAAGCCCACGTCTACTGCGAAGTTCATCCGAACGATGTTTCGGCGGACTTCATCCGCGAGTTCGCCCCGAAGGGCATCATCCTCTCGGGCTCGCACATGAGCGCCTATGAGGAAAGCAACGACCAGGCGAGCCAGGCCGTCTTTGAGGCGGGCGTTCCCGTTCTCGGCATCTGCTACGGCATGCAGACGATGGCCCAGCAGCTCGGCGGCAAGGTCGAAAGCGGCGCGAAGCGCGAATTCGGCTACGCTGAAGTGCGCGCCCGCAACCATACGAAGCTCCTTGAAGGCATTGAGGACTTCCGCACGGAATCTGGCGAAGGCATGCTGAAGGTCTGGATGTCGCACGGCGACAAGGTGACGGAGCTCCCCCCGGGCTTCAAGGTGATGTGCTCGACCCCGTCCTGCCCGATCGCCGGCATGTGCGACGAAGAGCGGGGCTTCTATGCCGTGCAGTTCCATCCTGAAGTGACGCATACCGTTCAGGGACGCCAGATTCTCAACCGCTTCGTGCTCGACATCTGCAAGTGCCGTCCCGACTGGGTGATGGGCAATTACGTTGCTGAAGCCGTTGAAACCATCCGCCGCGAAGTGGGCGACGAGGAAGTGATCCTCGGCCTCTCGGGCGGCGTCGACAGCTCCGTGGCTGCTGCCCTCATTCACCGCGCCATCGGCCGGCGCCTCACCTGCGTCTTTGTCGACAACGGGCTCCTTCGCAAGGGCGAGCGCGAACAGGTTCGCGAAACCTTTGAAAAGAACATGGGCCTCAAGCTCATCGTGGTTGATGCCGTCGACCGCTTCATGAATGCGCTCGCCGGCGTCTCCGACCCCGAGCAGAAGCGCAAGATCATCGGCCGCGAATTCGTGAACGTCTTCCAGGCGGAAGCCGAAAAGATCAAGAATGCCCGCTGGCTCGCCCAGGGCACGATTTATCCGGACGTGATCGAATCCGCCGGCGCCAAGACGAAGAAGGCGAAGGTGATCAAGAGCCACCACAATGTGGGCGGCCTTCCAGAGACGCTTCACCTCAAGCTCCTCGAACCGCTGCGCAGCCTCTTCAAGGACGAAGTGCGCGAACTCGGCATCGAGCTCGGCCTCCCCGCTGAAATGGTCTACCGCCATCCCTTCCCCGGACCCGGCCTCGGCGTCCGCATCCTGGGCGAAGTGAAGCGCGAATACGCGGATCTTCTGCGCGAAGCCGATGCGATCTTCATCGAGGAACTCCGCAAGGCCGGCCTCTACGACAAGGTGAGCCAGGCGTTCGTGGTCTTCCTCCCGGTCAAGTCCGTGGGCGTCATGGGCGACGGCCGCACCTACGAATGGGTGGTGTCGCTGCGCTCGGTCCAGACCTCCGACTTCATGACGGCCAAGTGGAGCGAGCTCCCCTACGAGCTCCTCGGCACCGTTTCGAACCGCATCATCAACGAAGTCCGCGGCATCAACCGCGTGGTCTACGACGTGAGCGGCAAACCCCCTGCCACGATCGAATGGGAATAAGTTTTCCCTTGAATCCGCACATTCAGCAGCCTGAGATCCGGTGTTTCACCTGCTGAGGGATCGAAAAGAAGGCAGTCCGCATTGAGAAGGACTGCCTTCTTTCGTTGGAGCGCCTGCCCAGGCAGAACGTATCCCGGAGCAAGCCCCAAAAAATCGGCGCCTTCCCCGCAAGAAACAGGGAAAGCGCCGATCAGGCTCTTAATTAGTTCCAACGTCAGTCGAGCGACTTGATGCTGCCCGAGAGTTCAGCCAACTTCATCGCGACTTCAGCCGCCTTGTCGAGCGATTTCACGGGAATGCATTCATAGATCCCGTGGAAGTTCATGCCGCCCGTAAAGACATTCGGGCAGGGAAGACCGCGCACGGAAAGACGCGCGCCGTCCGTTCCCCCGCGAATCGGCTCCTCGATCGGTTCGAGCCCCACCGCACGATAGGCTTCGCGTGCAATTTCAAGAACCTTCGGCGCCCGGTCGAGGTAGGGACGCATGTTCTGGTAGCTGTCCTTGATTTCAAGCTTCGCCTTCGCCTGCGGATAGAGCGCATTCATCTTTTCAACGAGACCGGCGAGAAGCGTCTTCTTGGCTTCATAGAGCGCCGCATCGTGGTCGCGGATGAGAATCCGGATCTTCGTTGCGACGACGTTCCCCTGCATCATGTTGGGGTGGAGGAACCCTTCGTGGCCGGCCGTGCATTCCGGACTCATCTCGGCGGGGAGCATTTCCATGAATTTCGCCGCGAAACGCAGCGAATTCACCATCTTGTCCTTCGCGAGCCCCGGATGGACGCCCACGCCTTCAATCGTCACGATGGCGGTGCCGCCGTTGAAGTTTTCGCTCTCAAGGGTCCCCACTTCGCCGCCGTCGAACGTATAGGCGTACTGCGCGCCAAAGTGCTCGATATCAAAGTTTTCCGTACCGCGGGCGACTTCCTCATCGGGCGTGAAGCCGATCGCGAGGCGCGCATGCGGAATTTCCGGGTGAGCAGCAATTTCGGCTGCCATCGTCATGATGGCGGCGACGCCCGCTTTGTCGTCAGCACCGAGAAGCGTCGTGCCGTCCGTGAAGATGATGTCTTCGCCGGCGTACTTCGTGATTTCGGGGAAGTCGGCAGCCTTGAAGATGATGTTCTTTTCGGCATTGAGAATCACGTCGCCGCCCTCATAGCGCAGGATCTGCGGCTTCACGTTTTCGCCCGAAGCATCGGGAGACGTGTCCATGTGCGCAATGAAGCCGATCGAGGGACAGGCTTCGCAGCCCTTTGAGGCGGGGATTTCGGCGTAGACGACGCCGCCATGGCCCACATGGGCATTCCCGATCCCGTAGGACTTCAACTCCTCAACAAGCGCTTCGGCGAGCTTCAGCTGCTTTTCCGTCGAAGGTGCCGTGCTGCTATCCCGGGCAGACTGCGTATCAAAGCTCACGTAGCGAAGGAATCGCGATTGAACCGTGTCCGTCATGATGATTTTCTTTTGCCTTTGAGTGATGTTTAAAGAGATTCTTCTTTCCTGAGAGGGCACTGCTCTTCTGAAACAATGCCCTCCTTCAGACTTTCAATCAATATTCATTGAAGATGCGCTGAATTTCCTTGGGATCAGTCGTCTTCGTGAGCGCGAGCTGGAGAAGCAGGCGCGACTTCTGAGGATTCAGGTTTCCCGCAGCAAGGTAGCCCTGCGCTTCGTCCTCACCGGAAAGCACGCAGTCGCCCGTCGGCACGCGCTCGGAGAGAACCACGGGGAAGCCCTTCTTCATGAGAGGAACGTAAAAGTCCTTATGTGCATTCGGAATCGAACCGTTGCCCATGCTCGCCGAAACAATGCCCTTGGCGCCGTTCTTCAGAGCGGCTTCGGGCATCCTGGCGTCATCGCCGGGAAGGGCATAGACGACGTCCACACGCGGGAGCGTCTCAAGTCCCTTCACGTCGAATTCGCTGTTGGCCGTATGGCGGCGGGTTGAGAGCCGATAGAGCACGGGCTGAGCCTTGCTCATGACGCCGAGATAGCCGTACTCAGGCGCCTGGAAGGTAGCAACGTTGCTCGTATTGAACTTCGTCGTTTCGCGTGCGGCGCAGATGCGGTCGTTCATGACGATCGTAACGCCCACACCCTTCATCTTGGGCGAAGCTGCTGCCTGAACGGCCTCAAGGAGATTCATCGGACCGTCGGCCGAGATGGCCGTTGCCGGACGCATGGCGCCTACGAGCACCACGGGCTTGTCGCTCTTCACCGTCAGGTTGAGGAAGAAAGCCGTTTCTTCAATCGAATCGGTGCCGTGCGTAATTACGATGCCGTCGATTTTCGGATCCGCGAGGAGCTCATTCACACGATTGGCAAGGTGAAGAAGAATCTTCGTGTCGACGTTGTTGGACGAAATATTAGCGACCTGCTCGCCCGACACTTCGGCATAGTCCTTCATCTGGGGGACTGCCTGAATCAGGGTGTCGATTCCGAGCGACCCCGCCTTATAGCCCGTCACGTCGGTGCTCTTCTGCGCGACGCCCGCAATCGTGCCGCCGGTAGCGAGGATTTTGACGGAGGGCAGAGCAAAGGACTGCGAAGCGAAGGCCATGGCGATAATGCCGCCGATAATCGTCATCGTCTGCTTGAGTTTCATGTGAAGCTCCCGAAAATTGCCGGCGCCCCGTAGGTTCTTATGAGGCGCCAGCAGGGTTAAGCAAAGAAGTGTTTGGACTTCAATGCATTAGAAGTAGTAGGAGAGACCTGCAACGGTGCTGAGCGATTCAGGCTTCACCTTCTCGCCCTTGTACTTGTATTCGCCTTCCGTGTAGCCGATGCCCGTATAGAGGCGCGTGCTCTTCGAGAGGTTGTACTGGTAGCCGAGACCTGCAAACCAGGCCGTGGCCTTCACCTTTTCGTCGAGCTCATCGGTCTCAGCCTTGAGCGCGCCGACGGAGGCGAGAACCTTGCCGCCCGCAAGCGGAGCGTCGAAGCCGACGATGCCGCTGTAGCCTTCGAGTTCATCGAAATTCTTTTCAGCGCCGCCAAAAAGCTTCGCTTCCATAGCGCTGCCGTTCCAGCCCTGCGTGCTGAGCGCGTTGGCGTTGCCGAAGCAGTGCGCAGCCGCATAGACCGTCATGAAGCCGAAGTTGTAGTTGCCGCCCAGGGTGACGCGCCACATGTCTTCCGGATTCTTCGCCTTGTGCTTGGTGCCTTCCTCCAGATCCTCAATCGTTCCTTCGTTCATGCCTTCGTAAAGGAGGACCGTGCTCAGGGCGCCGACCGTGTAGGTTGCGCCGATGCCCATGTAGCGGTCTGAACCGGCCTTGTTCTCATAGTCGTTCGAACCCATCGAATAGGCGGCAGTCACCTGGAAGCCCGCCAGATTGGGGCTGCGGTAGGTGAGCATGTTGTCGCGGCGGGAAGAATCGATCTTTGCAAGGACGATGCCCTGATTGCCGATATTGCCCATGCCCGTGCCGAAGGGGTTGATGCCGCCGAGGAGATTGAAGCTCCCGCCGTCAGTACCAAGGATCGCGGAGCGGCCGGCAGAAATCGTGCCGAAGGGGCCGACGAGCTGAAGGGTTGCCTCGCGGTCGAAAAGCGTATCGGCCGTGCTCAGCGCGCCGGTATCCGACTTGTAGCCGTTTTCGAGCACGAACTTCACCTGGTAGCCATTGCCGAGGTCTTCGCTGCCGCGCAGGCCGAAGCGGCTCCCCCCGCCCCCCCCGGGACCGAGCGCGAAACCAGCCGG
>OBXA01000424.1_pt1 | contig 34316 bp, 28 predicted proteins | sample 1538121 | NCBI WGS metagenome assembly OBXA01 (sample SAMEA2580133, study PRJEB22360) | human gut metagenome | biome: human gut; feature: human-associated habitat; material: faeces | place: Denmark | collected 2008/2010 | reverse complement strand
CTGTTCCCAAGAATATAAAAAGCCGTATTAAGCACCATATAATGCCTAATACGACTAAATCTAAACGTTTTTGACCATATACGGACAAAACTTCGGATATTCTATTATTAACAAATATACTTTAAGATTTTATTTTGCTACTTCAATTCATCTCTTAAAGGTATAACTTCATCAAACAAACACTCTTCCCATGCTTCTATCATATGTTGAGGGTATGAAAATGGATCTGCATCTGGGTGTTGTTGTACATATACAGGATAGTTAGCACTTCCTACTATCCTATTTTTATTATATATATCCTCACCAACTGTAGATTGATTTACAGATACCATAAGTTCGTCTACATCAACACACCATATTGAAGCAAAATCTTCAACAATAGAATCATATACCTTAGTAAAGTATTCTCTTTTAATTTTCAATAAATTACTATCTTTATCTATTACTTGTGTATCAATATCATCAAGAATATTTTTGTAAATAGCTCTAACGGATTCGCTCTTATTTAATTTAGTTAAGGTATCTTCAATTTTTGCACGAGTGTCTTGGCTATTCGGCTCATATTCACTTAGCAAAGCATCTATATAACTTTTATCAACTGTATAAGTTTGAACTGTATTAGAATCAAAGAAGTCAATAAGTTCAATACCTGGTTCAGTTTTGTCATCAGGTTTTAAAGAGGCCTTTATAGTATTATACAAGCCTATATTATCTTCTATAAGTGCAATTTTTTTAGTGAAAGTACCATTCTTGTCACTATCAAGCTCTATATTAAATTCATCATATGAGGCTATAGCACGATATGCTTTATTTAAATCTTGAAAACACTTCACAAAATTAATTCTATCTGATATGGGAGCATGTTCTGTAATAGGGTTATTAGAATTTACTGCATCTAATTTAACCAAAGCCATATAAGCAGCATTAAATTTCTTTTTAGATTCTTCATATGTTGGGTATATTAAACTACTGTTATTATTTGTTTGAGAATACAAACGTGTTGCCGCATATACATGTTCTTTCATAGTAGCAGGTTTTCTAAAGGTCGTAATAAGACCTTTATCTTTCCCTTTATACGTCCTATTTGTTCTAGAAAAAGCTTGTATAAGTCCAGCATATTGCAAATTTCTATCTACAAAAAGCGTTTGACATCTTGGTGCATCAAAGCCAGTAAGTAATCGATCCACAACTATAACTAAATCTAGATGATTGCCGAACTCTTTAAACTCACCTTTTTTACGAGCTAAGCGATTATTAATATCCCCATTATAACGATTGATACTTTCAACAGACCAAGACGTTCTAAACTTCTTATTATACTCAGCAATAATTTCTGCCATTTCAGCTTCTTTTTCTGCTGAATCCTTTGTATTTTCCTCTAAAGAGTACGTTATAGCCACACGAGGAAAATCAGGATCATTCATAACAGCACCTTGTCGTAAAGGTTGATTCGGAAATTGTGTTTCTATCCAGTTTTTATCAGCTGTAAACTCTTTAATGGCCTTATAATAACGCTTCGCCATATTGATAGAGCTAGTTGTTAAAATAGCCGACATTGTTGGTTTACCATCTTTAAATACAAACTTACGATACGCGTTATTAGGGCTTAAAATCTTACGAATTACCGACAAAATATGATCATCAGATTCATAGTGAGTATTTTGAAGGTATCCTTCTTTATCAATATCTTTCATTGATTCAACTGCAGATACCAGCTCCTCATCAGTAAAACTAATATTTTTCTGATCTGCACGTATAGCACGATATACTACATTAGCAATCTCATCTTCATGAATAGTAGACTCATGCTCCACTTGAAAGCCTAATACAGCACCATCTTCTAATGCATTTTTTATAGTGTACCGATGTAGCACTTCTCCATATTGGTCATGTGTAGTTCGTGCATATTGTCCATCTGCACTTTTTTTATTTTCTTCAAAAATAGGTGTTCCAGTAAATCCAAACCACGTTGATTTAGGGAATACTTTTTTAATATCATCCATATTTTCAGCACTAATAGCACGATGACATTCATCCACAATAAACACAATATGTTTTCCACGTAACGTTGCTAATTTAGCGGGCTTATATTCTTGCAGATCTGCAACAGCCTTATTTAACTTTTGGCGTGTAGTAACTATAACTACATTCGTACTTGTATCAGATATAAGTGCTTTTGAAAGTTCTCTTGTACTACCAGTACCAACAATCAACGTATTATTGTTAGTGTTAACCCCTGTAGAATAAGCAGATGCAAATTTAGTAAACTCAGATGTTGTTTGATTATCTAAGTCCTTTCGATCTAACAACATAATCGTTCTATCTACACCAGCTTTTTGGGCTAATAACTTAGTAGATACAAAACTTGTTAATGTTTTACCCGATCCTGTAGCGTGCCAGATATAGCCAGACTCATGTTTACCAGCAGCTTTAAATATAGCTTCAATGGCATGAATTTGATATGGATGTAATACCATAAGAACTTTATTACTTGGTTCTTCACTGACTATCATATATTCAGATACCAGCTCATGAGCCCTAGGTATATTTAATACCTGTTTAGCAAATTCATTGATATTCTCAACCTTTGTATTATCTCTTGTGCGCCAAGAGAACATAAACTTTTCCTGCAGCTCACCTTTTGATGCTGCAGCCATATAACGTGTTGTTTGCTCATTAGATATCACAAATAGTTGTAATGTTTGAAAAATAGTATTAGAGAAAGTCCCCTCATCTACATATTTTTCAATCTGATAATAAGCTTGTTTAACTCCATCCTTAGCAATTGCAGTTTTCAACTCAATTTGAATAATTGGTAACCCACTAATCAATAAGGTAACATCAAAACGACGTTCCCTCTCTTCTAATTTAGAGCTACCTTTTGCAATTTGGTTTACAATCTCATAAGAAGAAAAACCGCCGTTTTTCTCAAGATTAGAATAAACTACTAGCTCTATACGTCCTAAACCATTATCACGTTCAAGAATAATAGAACATTTTCCCTTTTCCCCACGCAACCATTTAGCCGCATCAAATGGCGTTTTGGTACTAGCTAGGATTTCAGATTTAATTCTTTCAAATTCACTATCAGTTAAATCATGACCATCTAGTTCACTCTTATTTCGATTTTCAATTTTATCACGTAAATTCCGCCATAAGTCAGCTTCAGATTTTAAATCTGGACGATAGGTCCATTGCCCGTGCCCCTCACAAAGCAATTCAATTAAATTTTGTTCAAGCTGAGCTTCTTTTGTAATTTTCAATTTAACCATATAACACAACCCCACAAAACTATACAAACATCTTTTGAAGCAACCCTTTTTTCACCTCTTGTAACTTATCTAGCTTACGCTGATGAAGGGTAATAATTTGACTTATATAATCTAATAGTTCAATTATTTTATTTTGTTCTGCCAATGTAGGTGCTGAAAAAATAAAATTTCTAATTTGATTAAGCGCAATAAATTTCTGTGTTCCTCCTGCATTTTCACGAGCTATATAATTGTCAAAAACTTTTGAGGAAAGTAAATGGTAAATAAATCGATTATTTATAATATTTCCTTCTTTAATCAACGCAACATTTTTTATTGCAAAGCCGGTATACTCTACTATTGCTGGTTTTCCTATTGTACCTATCATCCCAAATAAAATATCGCCAGGATCCACCTTAGACCTCTTATTAATCTCGTCAAAATCCTGTTCGGAAATAAACGAGCAGTCTGAGAAATCTATACTACCATCTTTTAAATTTTTCGATGTAACTAATGGAAACCCATCATTATAAAATTTAGGCGAATCATGAGTTCCATCCCTGACATCAGCTACATCACCTAACTTACGCTGTTCCCAAGAATATAAAAAGCCGTATTAAGCACCATATAATGCCTAATACGACTAAATCTAAACGTTTTTGACCATATACGGACAAAACTTCGGATATTCTATTATTAACAAATATACTTTAAGATTTTATTTTGCTACTTCAATTCATCTCTTAAAGGTATAACTTCATCAAACAAACACTCTTCCCATGCTTCTATCATATGTTGAGGGTATGAAAATGGATCTGCATCTGGGTGTTGTTGTACATATACAGGATAGTTAGCACTTCCTACTATCCTATTTTTATTATATATATCCTCACCAACTGTAGATTGATTTACAGATACCATAAGTTCGTCTACATCAACACACCATATTGAAGCAAAATCTTCAACAATAGAATCATATACCTTAGTAAAGTATTCTCTTTTAATTTTCAATAAATTACTATCTTTATCTATTACTTGTGTATCAATATCATCAAGAATATTTTTGTAAATAGCTCTAACGGATTCGCTCTTATTTAATTTAGTTAAGGTATCTTCAATTTTTGCACGAGTGTCTTGGCTATTCGGCTCATATTCACTTAGCAAAGCATCTATATAACTTTTATCAACTGTATAAGTTTGAACTGTATTAGAATCAAAGAAGTCAATAAGTTCAATACCTGGTTCAGTTTTGTCATCAGGTTTTAAAGAGGCCTTTATAGTATTATACAAGCCTATATTATCTTCTATAAGTGCAATTTTTTTAGTGAAAGTACCATTCTTGTCACTATCAAGCTCTATATTAAATTCATCATATGAGGCTATAGCACGATATGCTTTATTTAAATCTTGAAAACACTTCACAAAATTAATTCTATCTGATATGGGAGCATGTTCTGTAATAGGGTTATTAGAATTTACTGCATCTAATTTAACCAAAGCCATATAAGCAGCATTAAATTTCTTTTTAGATTCTTCATATGTTGGGTATATTAAACTACTGTTATTATTTGTTTGAGAATACAAACGTGTTGCCGCATATACATGTTCTTTCATAGTAGCAGGTTTTCTAAAGGTCGTAATAAGACCTTTATCTTTCCCTTTATACGTCCTATTTGTTCTAGAAAAAGCTTGTATAAGTCCAGCATATTGCAAATTTCTATCTACAAAAAGCGTTTGACATCTTGGTGCATCAAAGCCAGTAAGTAATCGATCCACAACTATAACTAAATCTAGATGATTGCCGAACTCTTTAAACTCACCTTTTTTACGAGCTAAGCGATTATTAATATCCCCATTATAACGATTGATACTTTCAACAGACCAAGACGTTCTAAACTTCTTATTATACTCAGCAATAATTTCTGCCATTTCAGCTTCTTTTTCTGCTGAATCCTTTGTATTTTCCTCTAAAGAGTACGTTATAGCCACACGAGGAAAATCAGGATCATTCATAACAGCACCTTGTCGTAAAGGTTGATTCGGAAATTGTGTTTCTATCCAGTTTTTATCAGCTGTAAACTCTTTAATGGCCTTATAATAACGCTTCGCCATATTGATAGAGCTAGTTGTTAAAATAGCCGACATTGTTGGTTTACCATCTTTAAATACAAACTTACGATACGCGTTATTAGGGCTTAAAATCTTACGAATTACCGACAAAATATGATCATCAGATTCATAGTGAGTATTTTGAAGGTATCCTTCTTTATCAATATCTTTCATTGATTCAACTGCAGATACCAGCTCCTCATCAGTAAAACTAATATTTTTCTGATCTGCACGTATAGCACGATATACTACATTAGCAATCTCATCTTCATGAATAGTAGACTCATGCTCCACTTGAAAGCCTAATACAGCACCATCTTCTAATGCATTTTTTATAGTGTACCGATGTAGCACTTCTCCATATTGGTCATGTGTAGTTCGTGCATATTGTCCATCTGCACTTTTTTTATTTTCTTCAAAAATAGGTGTTCCAGTAAATCCAAACCACGTTGATTTAGGGAATACTTTTTTAATATCATCCATATTTTCAGCACTAATAGCACGATGACATTCATCCACAATAAACACAATATGTTTTCCACGTAACGTTGCTAATTTAGCGGGCTTATATTCTTGCAGATCTGCAACAGCCTTATTTAACTTTTGGCGTGTAGTAACTATAACTACATTCGTACTTGTATCAGATATAAGTGCTTTTGAAAGTTCTCTTGTACTACCAGTACCAACAATCAACGTATTATTGTTAGTGTTAACCCCTGTAGAATAAGCAGATGCAAATTTAGTAAACTCAGATGTTGTTTGATTATCTAAGTCCTTTCGATCTAACAACATAATCGTTCTATCTACACCAGCTTTTTGGGCTAATAACTTAGTAGATACAAAACTTGTTAATGTTTTACCCGATCCTGTAGCGTGCCAGATATAGCCAGACTCATGTTTACCAGCAGCTTTAAATATAGCTTCAATGGCATGAATTTGATATGGATGTAATACCATAAGAACTTTATTACTTGGTTCTTCACTGACTATCATATATTCAGATACCAGCTCATGAGCCCTAGGTATATTTAATACCTGTTTAGCAAATTCATTGATATTCTCAACCTTTGTATTATCTCTTGTGCGCCAAGAGAACATAAACTTTTCCTGCAGCTCACCTTTTGATGCTGCAGCCATATAACGTGTTGTTTGCTCATTAGATATCACAAATAGTTGTAATGTTTGAAAAATAGTATTAGAGAAAGTCCCCTCATCTACATATTTTTCAATCTGATAATAAGCTTGTTTAACTCCATCCTTAGCAATTGCAGTTTTCAACTCAATTTGAATAATTGGTAACCCACTAATCAATAAGGTAACATCAAAACGACGTTCCCTCTCTTCTAATTTAGAGCTACCTTTTGCAATTTGGTTTACAATCTCATAAGAAGAAAAACCGCCGTTTTTCTCAAGATTAGAATAAACTACTAGCTCTATACGTCCTAAACCATTATCACGTTCAAGAATAATAGAACATTTTCCCTTTTCCCCACGCAACCATTTAGCCGCATCAAATGGCGTTTTGGTACTAGCTAGGATTTCAGATTTAATTCTTTCAAATTCACTATCAGTTAAATCATGACCATCTAGTTCACTCTTATTTCGATTTTCAATTTTATCACGTAAATTCCGCCATAAGTCAGCTTCAGATTTTAAATCTGGACGATAGGTCCATTGCCCGTGCCCCTCACAAAGCAATTCAATTAAATTTTGTTCAAGCTGAGCTTCTTTTGTAATTTTCAATTTAACCATATAACACAACCCCACAAAACTATACAAACATCTTTTGAAGCAACCCTTTTTTCACCTCTTGTAACTTATCTAGCTTACGCTGATGAAGGGTAATAATTTGACTTATATAATCTAATAGTTCAATTATTTTATTTTGTTCTGCCAATGTAGGTGCTGAAAAAATAAAATTTCTAATTTGATTAAGCGCAATAAATTTCTGTGTTCCTCCTGCATTTTCACGAGCTATATAATTGTCAAAAACTTTTGAGGAAAGTAAATGGTAAATAAATCGATTATTTATAATATTTCCTTCTTTAATCAACGCAACATTTTTTATTGCAAAGCCGGTATACTCTACTATTGCTGGTTTTCCTATTGTACCTATCATCCCAAATAAAATATCGCCAGGATCCACCTTAGACCTCTTATTAATCTCGTCAAAATCCTGTTCGGAAATAAACGAGCAGTCTGAGAAATCTATACTACCATCTTTTAAATTTTTCGATGTAACTAATGGAAACCCATCATTATAAAATTTAGGCGAATCATGAGTTCCATCCCTGACATCAGCTACATCACCTAACTTACGCTGTTCCCAAGCATCAGCAAACCCATTAAATCTAAGCTCTGGAAATTTACTTCCATTTTTGGGGAATAATTTTTGCAATAACGCTTTTTTAGCTAATTTAAGTTTTTCCAGCTTACGCTGATGAAGGGTAATAATTTGATCTAATGCATAAATTAACTCACCTATTTTTTTCTGTTCAAGAATTGAAGGTTTACTTACTATAACTTTACTAATCTCATTCTTATTAATTTTTTTCGGAAATGCAATATGTAAAGTTCTTTTCCAAATCTCTGATTGAACTGAAGCTGAAGATAATAATGCTAGTAGAAATAAAGAATTTATACCTTTAGGTTTTAACAATGCAAGACTTACATAATAAGCGCGTTTTATGTTATCTAAAATTATATTAGCACTACCAACATCACCAATACGAGTCAGCAGAATATCCCCAAACTCTGGAAAGATTTTAAATTCATTCTTAAAATCATCCTCAGAAATATATTTATCTGATTCTAATGTTTTAATATTTTCTACACTAACAAACATCACGCCACTATTTGTATATCTTGGAGTCTGATGCGTTCCATCATATACATTACATAGCTCTGCTAACTCACGCTGTTCCCAATCTTCCGCAAATCCTTTAAATCGTATTCTAGGTTTATTTTTCATGATTAAACACCTCTAGTACGCCATTTAACCATTCTTTATCTTCCTCAGCACATTCTAATTGAAGAAGCATATCATAAATTTCTTGTTCTAATTTTGATTCTTCTTCATTAATGACTTTCATTTCCGCACCTAGAGCAACCATGTCTATTGGTGCTTCTTCTTCGAATGTATCAACATAGCGCGGAATGTTAAGATTAAAGTCATTTTCTTTAATCTCTTCAAAAGAAGCTAAATAAGCATATTTTTCGATACTTTCACGGTTTTTATATGTATCAACAATACGTTTAATATGCTCAGGTTCTAACTTATTTTGATTTTTAAACTTAGTATAATCATTACTTGCATCAATGAATAATACATCGCGACCTTTACGGTTCTTTTTAATAATAATAACAGTTGTAGGAATAGATGTGCCAAAGAAAAGGTTTGCAGGCATACCTATAACAGCATAAATGCTACCATCTTCTAATAATTTTTTGCGAATTGTACCTTCTGCTGCACCTCTAAATAGGACACCATGTGGCAAAACAATCGCCATTGTACCAGATGTTTTTAAGTGGTAAAAACCATGTAAAAGGAAAGCAAAGTCAGCCTTAGACTTAGGTGCAAGTTTTCCGTACCTATTAAAACGTGCATCATCCATAAATGTAGGGTCTGCTGACCAGTTAGCAGAATACGGAGGATTCATAACAACAGAATCAAACATATATGGCTCATCTGTAGGCCAATCTTTATTCAATGTATCCCCATTATGTAATCGTTGATCTTCGGCACTTACCTCATGAAGAATAAGATTCATACGAGCAAGATTATATGTGGTTACATTTAATTCCTGCCCATGATATTGAACACGATCTGGATTATTTAAATATTTACGCACATTTAACATCAAAGAACCAGACCCCATTGTAGGGTCATATACTGTAAATGATGGTGTATCCTCTTGACCGATAGTTACTATTTGAGCCATCATGTCTGATACTTGTTGAGGTGTATAAAACTCACCAGCTTTTTTACCAGATCCAGCGGCAAACTCACCAATTAAATATTCGTAAGCATCACCAATAACATCGCCATCATGACCTAGTACATCAACTTCATCAAGTTTTTTTATCACTTCGCTAATGGTAATATTACGTTGGTTAGCATCAACACCTAATTGTTTTGAATCTAGGTCAATATCATCAAATAAACCTTCAAATTGTTTATATGCAGTTTCTAAACGTACAAAAGCATTTTTTAAATGAACTAATTCAAAAGAATTATCTTTAACAGCATTAGCAAGCTCACTAAATAAATATTGAGGCTCTATATGATACCCCAATGTATCAGACATTGTAGCGATAAAAAAGTCTTTACTTTTATCATCCAAAATATATGATTTATATAATTCTGTTTGTTTTGCTACAGTATTGTATTCATCAAGAGATTTATAAGCTTTTACAACTGTCGATTCCAATAGTTTATCGGATAAATATTTATAGAATATTAAACCCAAGAGATAATCCTTATATTGATCAGCACTCATCTTGCCACGTAAACTATCGGCAGCACTAAATAATTTTTGATTTAATTCGGCACCCATAATATCTCCTAATTTTTCATGATTTATTCATAGTAATTAATTTTATTCTACTACAAAAAATACCACATATAAACACTTTACTAAAGTAACAGTGAAAATATGTGGCAAAAATCGAACATCTTAAAATTATAAGCTACTATACTCTTTTACATTAAATTGACTATTTTACAATGGACCAATATATTCCATAAATTGCACCTAAAATAGATAGTGCACATAATACTTCATCTATATATTCTGGTAATAACTTAATACTGTATATATCAAGATATCGATATATAGTTTTTGTTGGAACATTCTTTGTAATCATAGAAGCAAAATAAAAATAGAAATCATAAGTGTTTTCTACTGCGTCTATAATGGCGAGAATCATAACGACAATAATTACATAATACATAAGGTATGGTACACTTATTGCTTGAATTATCAAGTAAAAACCTACAGCATTTATAAGATTAAAAATAAATATACCTAATGTTACAAGTGATATAACGAGACTTTTAACTTCAGGTGTAACATTAGCAAGAACATTTAATCGATTAGACTCAACATAATCCTCCATTTCCTCTTTAAGAGCATCTTCATGATGACTATTAATTGGCCACCATGTAAAGTCAACCGCTCCACGATATAAGCGAACTACTAGCCAGAATATAAAATACAGCAATACTAATCCAGTGTAATATTCCATAATATAATACCTCCCATGAATTATATATAAACAGAATACCACATCATATAGGAGTTTTTTGTCCCATATGATGTGGTATTAATTTCCTTTACAATCCACTCTATCACTACATATTAAATGTAATACTACTTTTGGATTCTCCAATTTCGAAAAACCATATGTCTCTATGGCATATAAAACCTTTTAAATAGATATTTTCAAATTATCTTTAGATACCCTACAATTACGTTTTCATTTCATTCGTTCAAGTCGTTCATCTATCAGGTTTCACCACGTCAGTAATTAATCGTCCTAAATCAATAGCATTTTTAGATGTAATAACAGGTTTACCTGTTCTAGATTCAATAGATTTACGCGCATCACCAGCGATAGAACCGCCATCTTGAGCAACCTGTTTATTTTCCTCTAATCCTTGTGGATTTTTAGCTTCTGCAATATCTTTAGTTGCTGTTTCTGCCAGCATATTTAAAATAAGCTCCGTAGTAGACATATTATCTCTCAGGTTTTCCTTTTTAAGGCCTTTAAAATCCTTATACTCTCGAGTAGTCATTCCGGACCAAGCTTTTGAAATTTCATTGGTTAAGATAGCATATTCATTGCTACCCTTAACACCATGATCTTGCCATGTATCTGTAAGTTCTTTACGCACTTGAATAGCCTGTAATCGTTGGTTAATCCATTCTCGGCTATATCCCTTACGAGCATATGATTCTAAAGCTCTATCAATCGTGAGTTCCGGATCAATGATTTCATCAATACGTTCTTTACCAACCTCTGCTAACCACATTTTAAAAGGTTCTGCCTTAGGCGATGGAACAGATTGTATGATACGAAAAATACCTTGCATATCAGCTACATCAGTCTTATATGACTTACCATCTGTCGACTTAAGTTTCAGTTGTCGACAAAATGTCGACAACTCACTTCGTTCTTCTTCTGACATACGTTTTTTCACTCGATACCAATAATCACGTGGATTATTGCTTTCAGTCAGAGAACCTATAACATCAACTACACTAAAATACCACTCCTCTCTTTCGTTATCCCAAACCGAACGAATTTGACTACCTTCAAACATCTTTATATCATCACTCATACATCTTCCTCCTCTCTTTAAATGCAAATATATGTTCTATGTTATTGTCTATAGTATACGACTTTTACCATAAGAAATAAAGATATTATCTAAAAATATATAGTTTGTTATAACCTTTACCACACACAAAAAGCCCTCTATCGTAAGGCATATACCTTGCAACAGAGAGCCTATAGTTACATGAAAAGCTAACCTATTGTGCGAGTTACTTCACAGGGTATTTTTAGCTTTCCTTACATTGTCTATTATTTCGTATTCTTAATATCAACCGTCGCCATATCGTTTGGCATCTTAGCCCCAAGCCCACTTTGGAATGTGTTATAGTAGTCCTTATTGTTATTAGTATCTATATATTGCACAATATCTCGCAAATCTTTTTCGACCAAAGAGCTAGTATTATAGGTCATAATAAAGTGATTGTATACGTATTGTTTATCATGTGATATTAACATATATATTGTTGTTTTAGGACGCTTAATTTGCATATATACGGATGGCATGGCATCATTCCAAACGGTAGCAAATTGGATCGGTTGTCGTTTCGAGTACTTGTCATTTAAGATAATACTGCGTACGGCTTTCGGGAAAATCTTCTCTGGATGTTGTATATCTTCATCCTCAACAGGCATCACCATGATACCTTCTCTATACTGATCGCTATCGTATACATACATATACGAATTATTTTTATCCTCCCGAATCATTTTACTTGTTTTTAGCGTTAAGAATGTAAAATCATTAATTTTCAAAGCTTTACTTTTTGAAAGAATATCCTTAGCTGGTTCAATGGATGGTAATACATAATTTACCAACGGTGACATTATCATATCTTGAGCCTTATCAACACCTTGTGCTTTTAACACACTAAACTGTTTTCTAGGCATAAAATTATAACCCACATGATACGAAATTGTCGGTGTATTTTTCATCGTAAAATTAAGGCTTCCTACCATTGGTGCATCCTTAGCATACGTTACATCCCATGTTGCTTTTTCAACCGTAGGATACGTAAATTTACCAGCATATAATGAATGATCATCACCACGAAATACGCCGGCTGTTTTCTCTGCAATAGCTTTCATATCATCAATGATCAGCTTGCTATAAGGAATCTTACTATCTTCCCAATTATTTCCTGCTGGTTGATGACGCAACTCATAACCAATTACGCCATTAGGGCTCATAATCATTGCATTTCTGAAAGCAGATGTACCATCTTCAATTTTTTCAGTATTGCCATATCGACTCGAATAGGGCATAGTGAATTTTATATTGGCCCCATCCTCTTTCAAAATAAATACAGATGAAGAAAAATCCAATGCATGGTTCAACTCACGATTAGAATAAATGACATCATTTAAATCTAATTCACCATTACCTACTACTTGTTTTGGCATATATGTTTTTATATCCGTTTCAACATTCCGTTCCATCTGCCGTGCATCTGCATCAGTCTTACGATAGTTCTGATACGAATCCTTAGATACCGTCGGATCTGCACCTGGTATATTAATATCAATTGCTTGGCTACCTAATGTCACAAAACTAAAACATAGTGTCGTCAATAACGCACGTTTCATCATAAACTCTCATCCTTTCACATAATCTCTCTCAAATAGTATATATGTATAGAATATCATATTTCATTTGACTCATAGTAGTATAATATAAATATAGGAACAAGGAGGTAATTACTATGAAATTTACAAAACGTATACTCATCATGACTGCTTTAGCCGTAACCGCTGTTGTATCTACTGGATTTGCTTACGATTATGTATGCAATAACTCTCAGTACAATTGCAACACTAACACACAATACAACTCCGATAACAATACGAACAATACTAACAATACTAACTATGCAACATCCAACAATAACAACCAAAATTATTGTGGTCCAAACTCAAATTTTAGAGGATGCGGCGGATATAGAAGATAATTTAGTAAGTATACTAAAAGCCTATAGTACTAAACATGTACTATAGGCTTTTGTCGTATATTACAAGAACACTATTTAATTCATCAAAATACAGTTAGGCTCAATATGGCAACATACATTTATCAGGAGTTCATTCTGTTAAAGTATTCAATGGCCTTTGGTGTAAAACCAATATAGGTATTACCGGCTGCATATGGTCCTAATTCATATGGTTGGTAAACTAGATCAATGTTCCCCTTACCGCGTAAGCAATAGTTATCGGTTACATATTTTACACTCCATCCACTTGGAATATAGCTCTTTGTGTGATTACCTGTATAATAGCTTAATACATGGGCTCGTAAGCCATTATCTAATTGTGCTGCATTCGCTATTTTTACATAGTTATATAATGGGATGCGTTGACCTGTTACTTTATTATATACAAGACCTCTTGTATTATACATACCATGAGCAGCTCCGGCGTAGTAATAATAGGTCGTTAGTAGGATTGAAACAACTTGACTATCCTCATAGGTAACCTTATAGTTTTGAGAAACTTGATAAATATGTTGGTTGTAATACATATCCTTTGCTTTGAGTACATAATTGGCAATATCGGTATTAATGACTCTTTGAGCATAAGCATGGTCTGTATAAACTAAAGGATACTTTAAATCTAAATTTGCGTCTGATTGACTACCTGTAACAACAGTTGCATACGTTGGTACAGTTAACATAACACCTAACATAGAGGTCATACATAGCTTTTTAAAGATTCCCATAATACTGTCTCCTTTTAACTAACACCTTTAAATAGGTTTATTACTGTGTTAGTTCTACAAGCTACGATAAAACTCCTCTTTTACTATTTCACTTTTCTCATAATTTATTCATTATATAAAATAGCCAAAACTATCTACTATTTCACACTAAATGTTAGGAAGAACTCCGCCTAATACAGCAATAATAAGTCCAAGTGCAATCATCCAAATTGATATAAACCTTAAAACAAAGGAAGTATGTGTATAGATTTGTATAGTAAATTGATTATAATCAATAGCATCTTTAATCACCTTATCCCCTACTTTTTTCATAACTACATCTAATACAAAGGGATCTTCTGTAACGGATAGTCTATAGGTACCTGGACCCGCATCAAAGGTATATAATTCCATTCTAGAGTGAGTAATGCCATTAACTCGGGCGCGCATAATAGATAGAAATAAAGGAATTGTCCTTCCCGTTTTTTCATCAACTAAGTTAAAGCCAAATTCACCAATAGGCGCCTTTGTAAACATTTTCCCACTAAGCCATAGGCCATAAGTACCTGATCGCTCTAACGTAAAAGTGCCTTCTTTATTTGTATAGGGCATTTCATAGAGCATCTTAGCGCTACCAAAGCGAATCGTGTATTTAATACCTAAATAAAACAAACAAAGTCCTAAAGGTATCAACAGATAAAATAACTGTTCCATTACCTACTCCTCCTCTATGCTTCCGCTTTTACACAACACGATATGTATTTTCACTATATCATACTTTCACCATACAAAAAAAGGACCCTCCAAAGAGAGTCCTTAGTCTGTATTGTTATGCTATTAAGCGTTTTTAGCTACTTCAACAAGTTTAGCGAATGCTGCTGCATCGTTAACTGCCAAGTCAGCCAACATTTTACGGTTAACTTCAACGCCTGCTTTAGCTAGACCAGCGATGAAACGACTGTAAGTTGTGCCATTGATGCGAGCCGCTGCGTTGATACGAGCGATCCATAATTGACGGAATTCGCGTTTTTTCGCACGACGGTCACGACGAGCGTAGTACAACGCTTTCATTACTGTTTCGTTAGCTTTTTTGAACAAACGGGAACGTGTGCCGCGGTAACCTTTAGCTAATTTTAAAATCTTTTTATGACGTGCATGAGCTGTAACGCCTTTTTTCACTCTTGCCATTGTATATTCCTCCTAAATTACGATGTATCGATCTAATAGTTAACGATTAAGCGTATGGTAAGCATTTAGCTACGCGTTTGTGGTCAGCTTTTGCAACCAATGTAGCTTTACGCAAATTACGTTTACGAGCTGGAGATTTTTTCTCAAGAATGTGGCTTTTGAAAGCTTTTGCACGCTTGAATTCACCAGTACCAGTTACTGCGAAACGTTTAGCCGCTGCGCGACGAGTTTTAATTTTTGGCATAATTATAATCCTCCCAAAACATTATTTACTTACTAAAATCATGGTCATGTTACGACCTTCTAATTTAGCTGCTTTTTCAATAGACGCTGTTTCTTTGAGTTCTTCAGCGAAACGTGTCAACACTGCCATGCCTAGTTCTGGATGTGAAAGTTCACGACCGCGGAACATGATAGTTACTTTTACTTTGTTACCTTCACCCAAGAATTTGGATGCGTTTTTCATTTTTACGTAAAAGTCATGGTCTTCAATATGTGGACGTAACTTAACTTCTTTTAAAGTTACGATTTTTTGTTTCTTCTTCGCTTCTTTCTCGCGTTTTTGTTGTTCATAACGATATTTACCGTAGTTCATAATGCGAGCTACTGGTGGTTTAGCGTTAGGTGCAATTTCCACAAGATCAAGATGCTTTTCTTCAGCCAATGCCAACGCCTCACGGCCAGACATAATGCCGATTTGTTCGTTTTCAGGACCTACGACACGAAGTTCACGAGCACGAATCTCTTCATTAATGCGTGGTGTATCCTTGCTAATAGCGTTCACCTCCAAGAGAATAAAAAAAAACGGACGGCAAACACCATCCGAATAGAGTTCTCTATATTAACCTCATACTTCTTGGTATTAGGTGAGTGGCGGATGGCCTCTGCTTCATAAATTACTTAATTATAATAACAAATCGAATGGTGAAAGTCAATAAAAAATATTGGGCTTTTAACAATGAATTTACTATTACAACTCTTATAGTATAACAGACATTATAAGTTCTGTATATAGGTATACTTACTGACACCTCTCGCTCTTTATGTATACAATATTCTTATAAATTATACAACTAATTCTATAGAAAATACGATACAATACTATTTATAGAATAATCTAGCTTATATAGTGTACTTTATAGAATAGCGTATATTATAGGATAGTGTACTTTATAGAACGGTATACTTTATAGGATAGTTTAGCTTATATAGTTTACCTTATTTATTATTATACAGTAATAGGTATTACACAAATTGAAAGGAGTTTTATTATGAGTGTAACAACTACTGCCCCTCCACAAAAGGCGCGTACAACTGCTCAAAATATTGGACTTATTTTATCCTTCATTGTTTTAGGTGGTATTTTATTATTACCTACACCGGAAACATTATCTACTGGTGGTCATCGTATGATCGGTGTGCTCGCTTTTGCCATCATCTTGTGGATGACCTCAGCAGTGTCCTATCCAGTAAGCGCCACCATGATTACAGCGCTTACAGCGCTACTGTTAGGGTTCTCACCAAATCCTGAAGCACCTGCCAAGGCTATGGGTACCGCTAATGCATTAAAGCTTATCATTTCTGGTTATTCTTCACCGGCTATGATTCTTGTAGGCGCTGCCATGTTTATCTCTGTAGCTATGCGCAAAACAGGTCTCGATCGTCGTATTGCCATGTTAGTATTGTCTAGCGTTGGTACTAAGGTAAGCCGTATTTATTTAGGTGTTATTATTACAGGGCTTATCCTCGCCTTCTTCGTACCAAGTGCAACGGCTCGTATTGCTTGCTTAGCACCGATTATCATCGGTATTGTTGAAAATTTGGGTATTGAACGTAAAAGCCGTGTAGCAGCTCTACTCATGGTAGGCGCCGTACAGGCCGATACGTTCTGGAATATTATGATTCAAACGGCGGCCGCTCAAAATCTTGTGGCTGTAGGCTTTATACAAACTCAGATGAATACATCTATTAGCTGGATAGATTGGCTTACCGCAGCGGCTCCATTCTCTATTGTTATGGTTATCATTGCCTACTTCTTAACTCAAGCATTAATTAAGCCGGAGTTCAAAGAACTTGTAGGTGGTGATGTACAACTCACTAAAATGCGCCAAGAAATCGGTCCTATGAGCACTGATGAAAAGAAACTATTATGTATCTCGATTGGACTACTTGCATTGTGGGCTACCGGTGGTAAGCTCCATTCTATCGACACAACAACTACAACAATCGTGGCTATCGCATTGTTCTTCTTCCCTAAAATTGGTATTATGGACTGGAAATTTGCACAGCCAAACATCGACTGGGGTTCCATCGTTATGTTTGGTGCTGGTATCGGCCTTGGCTCTGTATTACTGAAAACAAAGGCAGCCACTTGGCTTGCTCAAGTATTCGTAAATGCATTCTCACTTGAAAGTGCTAGTGTATTTATCTTAATTGCTGTAATGGCGGCCTTCCTCATTGTCATACATCTAGGCTTTGCATCTGCCACAGCCCTCTCCTCTGCTATGATTCCTATCGTTATATCCATCGTAGTAGGTCACAATGCAGAAGGTCTTAACCCAATCGGCGTAACCATGCTTATGCAATATGCGATCTGCTTCGGTCTTGTATTACCAGTAAACTCACCACAAGGTATGGTGGCTTACGGTACAGACACATTCGATGTAAAAACATTTATGACTACAGGCATTCCATTGACAATCATCGGCTATGTTATGATGCTCGTATTTGCACTAACATACTGGCACTGGATTGGCATCGCTTAAAACTAACTAACAAACCATCAAAATCCTACAATTTCTTACCAACGGAAATTGTAGGATTTTTTGTTTTAACTGGTTAACTTACTCCATATCCCCACTTTATCTATTATGCTCACTCACTCTATCGCTTACTTCAATTCTTACTCTATTTTTTCTGGACTGAAATGTCTAAGTATAAATGTTAGATCAGATTTAATATCACTCTTCTTATTTTTGCGTATAGCTGAAAACATATTACCTAATACTTTATCATGCACAACTTGTACTTCTTCAAATAAAAGCTTTCCTTCATAAGTCAAACCGAGACTTTTAGATCGTCTATCAGTTGAACACACGCTACAAGTCAATAAACCTTTCTTTGTTAAATTTTTTACAACTGCAAATAAATTTCCATACGACACTCGTAACTCATCCACTATAAAGCCCAATGTTGGTTTACACGACGAAACATAGACAAACTCCAACACATTATATTGCATCGGTGTCAACCCAAAACGTCTTAATACAGCTACCTCTTTATCATGAACCACCCTATATATACGCTCAAATAAAAACCATAACTTCTTATCCTCTGGCATAAATACATCTCTAGGCACCCTTTTGGCTAACTTTAACCGTTTACCATATCGCATAGCTCGCTCTAATCGATTAAAACCTTCTTCACTCTCACTTACCTCACGTAATCGTAATCGCGCCAATAAACTCACTCCTTTACCATTTACAATTTTTCCATACATAACCTATTTTCCAGATACTACCAGTTAAAAATATTTATTTTTAACTGGTAGTATCTCTAAATCAGCTTATATCTCCACTTAGCAAAATTACTTTTAACTGGTAGTATCTCTAAATCAGCTTATATCTCCACTTAACAGAATTACTTTTAACTGGTAGGATCTCTAAATCAACTTATATCTCTGCTTAGCAAAATTACTTTTAACTGGTAGTATCTTTAAAATGGCTTATATCTCCACTCAGCAAAATTACTTTTAACTGGTAGCAGCAGCTTGCATTGTGTTTTTACATCAAAATGTGAATAGCCAAAATAGTATTCGACAAAGCTTATGAAACTCCTGCAAAATAACGGTATTATTCCAAATTACTAGAAATATAATTACAAATTTAAATACAGATACAAAAAAGCGCCGTCCGAAGACAGCGCTTAATGTAGTTAGATTATTTACTAATTTTATTTACAAGTTTTGTTTATTAATCTTATTGCCTAGTTTTGTTTATTAATCTTATTGACTAGCTTTCTTATTCTAATTCCTTACCTTTAAGTTCAGGGATCAAGAATACGGTTGCAAGAATATCAAGTACGTAGATAATAGCTAGGAATGCAATTGCTACTTGGTAGGAGTACATAGAGATGATCATGCCTACTACCATTGGGCTAAAGCCGCCTACAGCACGACCGATATTAAATAGTACGTTTTGAGCCGTTGCACGGGCAGTTGTTGGGTATGCTTCTGCCATCAAGGCCCCGTAGCCACCCATCATACCATTTACAGCAGCACCTAAGATAGCACCAGCAAATAGCATCGCTGTTGGATCAGATAGTTGAGAGTAAATCAAAATAGATGCTACAGCACATACTTGAAATAGAATAAATGTAGGTTTACGACCGATTTTATCTGCCAAGCGACCAAATAGCCAAATACCAACCATCATGCCACATACAGTAACAGCTGTCCATAAACCGGATTTTGTAAGGGAGAAACCTAATTGCTTACTTAAGAAATTAGGTAACCAAATCATAATACCATAATAACCAAAGTTTTGAACTGATGTTAAAATAGCAACACCAATAGATGTCTTTGTTGTTCTTACATCTTTTACTAATAACTTGAAAGAGTTAGTATGTGAATGTTCCTTAGATTCTTTACTTTGTACAAAGATTTCTGGCTCATGTAGTTTAGCTCGGAATACCCAAGCAACCAAGGCAGGAATAATACCGACCATAAACATCCCACGCCACCCAATAATAGGAATCAGTAACGGTGTTAACAAAGCGGCCGCTAATACGCCTAATTGCCAACCAAGGGCAACATAACTTGTTGCTTTTGCACGGTGTTTAGCAGGCCAAGCTTCAGCAGCTAAAGCCATGCCAATCCCAAATTCACCACCTAAACCAATACCAGCGATTGTACGGTAAATAAGAAGATCCCAATAGCCTTGAGCAAAGGCACAAAGGCCAGTAAATACGGCAAATAGCACGATAGTCCAAGTCAATACGCGAACGCGACCAAACTTATCGGACAAGGTACCAAAGATAAAGCCACCTAGTACGGCACCAACCAAGGTCCACGTCACAAGAGAACCGGCTTGACCTGTAGTTAATCCTAAATCTCCAGAAATTAAGGTTAGCATAAAGCCTAAAATCAAGAGATCAAAACCATCCATAGCATAACCAATGGAGGAACCAATAACGGCTTTCCAGCCATATGAATTTACTTCTTTCATACTATTTCCTTTCGCTACTCACAGGTAACAATTAAAGAGATAGCCCCCAATATACAAATGGCCAACTCCTAGACTTAAGTCTAATGAAAGGCTTTAGTATATGGGGGCTAAATTTATATCTGTTTATTTTGATGCATATAAGAAATTAGATCATAACAATTTCAAACATGACAACTCATCCATCGGTAATATTGATGGATGAGTCATAATAGTCAATTAGTTACGTTCTTTGATTTCAATTTTGATGGAATTGAAGAATTCTTCAAATGGTACGGAACCTAGTTCGTCACCACCGTGTTTACGAACGTTAACTGTACCTTCTTCAACTTCTTTGTCCCCCACAACAAGCATGTAAGGAACTTTTGCCATTTGTGCTTGGCGGATTTTATAGCCGATTTTTTCGCTACGATCATCCACTTCTACACGTACATAGTCGCGGTGCATTTGTTTTGCCAATTCTTTAGCATATTCAACATGTTTTTCAGAGATAGGCAAGATTTTAACTTGTACAGGAGCCATCCAAGTTGGGAATGCGCCTGCATAGTGTTCAGTTAAGATACCGATGAAACGTTCCATGGAGCCAAAGCATGCACGGTGAATCATGATAGGACGATGTTTTTGACCATCTTCACCAACATATTCGATTTGGAAACGTTCAGGCAAGTTCATATCCAATTGGATAGTACCACATTGCCATGTACGACCTAAGGAGTCTTCGATATGGTAGTCAAGTTTAGGACCGTAGAATGCACCGTCGCCAGGGTTAATTACGTAAGGAATACCTTTGGCTTCGATAGCATTACGCAATGCTTCTGTAGCTTGTTCCCAAATTGCATCATCACCCATTGCATTGTCTGGTTTAGTGGACAATTCAACATGGTATTTCAAGCCGAATTGGCTATAAATGCGGTCGAACAATTCGATAACTTTCATCAATTCAGATTGCATTTGATCTGGCAACATGAATACGTGAGCATCGTCTTGTGTGAATGCACGTACACGGAATAAGCCGTGTAAAGCACCGGACAATTCATGACGGTGAACTAAACCAAGTTCAGCATAACGCAATGGGAAGTCACGATAGGAATGCATTTCGTTTTGGTAAACCAAGATACCACCTGGGCAGTTCATTGGTTTAATTGCATATTCTTCATCATCGATAATTGTAGTGTACATGTTTTCACGGTAATGGAACCAGTGACCAGATGTTTCCCACAATTGTTTATTTAAGATGATTGGTGTGCGAATTTCTTCGTAATCGAATTCATGGTGAACTTCACGCCAGAAGTTTTCCAATTCGTTGCGAAGTGCCATACCTTTTGGTAAGAAGAATGGGAATCCAGGGCCTTCTTCTTTGATAACGAACAAACCAAGTTCTTTACCAAGTTTACGGTGGTCGCGTTTAGCGGCTTCTTCAAGCAAGTGAAGGTATGCATCAAGTTCTTCTTTCTTTTCAAATGCTGTACCGTAAATACGTTGCAACATTTTGTTCTTTTCATCGCCGCGCCAGTATGCACCTGCAATGCTTTGTAATTTGAAAGCTTTCACCTTACCAGTGGATGCCACGTGAGGACCTGCACAAAGATCGATGAAGTCGCCTTGCGCATAGCAAGAGATAACAGCATCTTCAGGAAGATCTTCAATTAATTCTACCTTGTAGTCTTCGTTTTTGGATTTGAAGAACTCAATAGCTTCTTGACGAGACATTACAGATTTAGTGATAGGCAAGTTTTCTTTTACAATACGGCTCATTTCCTTTTCGATTTTACCCAAATCTTCAGGAGTCAAAGTATGTTCCATATCGATATCATAGTAGAAACCTTTATCGATAGCAGGACCGATAGCTAATTTAGCTTCAGGCCATAATCGCTTAACCGCTTGAGCCAAGATATGAGAAGCTGTGTGGCGCAAAGTATGTTTACCACCATCTTCTTCGAATGTTAAGAATGCTACTTCAGAACCATCAACGAGTTCTTCGCGAAGGTCTGTTAATTCGCCATTTACGTTTGCAGCTAGTACTTTTTTAGCCAAGCTGTTAGATAATTGTTTTACTGCTTCCCCAAGAGTAGTGCCAGCAGCGTATTCCTTTGCACTACCATCAGGTAAAATGATTTTTACATCTGCCATTTTAATTTCCTCCAATTATTATCTAGGATAGACTGGATTTTTGTAATAAAAAAAGACCCTCTATCCCTACAAAACAAGGGACGAAGATCATTCGCGGTTCCACCCTAGTTAACTATCTATACGAATATATGTGTATAGTTAATTCACTTCATTAAGCCCGATAACGGTGGCGGCCGTATTTGCCTACTTAGGTTCGACAAATCAGTTTAAAGGGGGTAACTCTAATATATGTGTAAGGCATTTCCAGCATCAGCCTCTCTCTGGTCCACAGGGATATGAGAATCATGTCCTTTGCATAACTTTTACTAGATTATAGTATCACAGAGAATTAAAAAATTCAATACGGTTCAATAGTAAATTTCATAAATTCTATAAATTCAACATAACGCCCTTATATCCTAAAAGAAAAAGAAAACGGCCCGTATATGATATGTACCCCCTTTACTGGACAACCAGTAAAGGGGGTACATATCAATATCGAGCCGTTTTGTAAGACCTATTAAACTTTAAGGATTTTATTAGATCTATTAGCGTTTGAAGTTTGTAGATAACATAGCGCCAATTACTTTTTCCAATTTACTATTGGAAAGATCTGGGCCTTTGTAAAGTGTTAAGAGTACATCATTAGAGTTATCTTGTTTAGATACCATCATAACACCGCTACCACGAGCACCATTATCGTCGTAATCTTTTGCTACAATAACGAGGTTCAAGTAATGGTCCTTCATGTATGTATACACTTTGCTTGTACGCGCAGAGGAACCAATCATTTTTGCCATGCTCATGCCACGGTTAAATACGATTGCATTAGCATTATGTGGATTTGCCGCTAATTGTTGTTTTTCGTCATCATTTAGAGGCATAAGGTTTACCATGAGGGAGTCGCCCATTTTACCACGGAACATAGCTGGCATTGTTTCCCGTACGTCTTCAGGAATACCTGTGTCCGCAGTCAATTTCAACTCTTTAGGAACCGTCATATATAGAATGCCCTTACTATTGCGACCCACCTCTGTTGTACTGAGGTCTACAGCGCTAAGCATAATTGAGTCTTTAATAGTAGCTACTTGGTTTGCCAATGGCTTTTCTGGAACACCACGGCTTGCCAATTGTACATCGCCAGACTTAGTTTTTTTCAACGTTTCTACATTCCAGTTAGCACCTTTTTTGTCAGCGTCGCTAGCTTCTGTGAAAGCATTAGCCCCATCTTTTGTACCTACATACACGTAAGTTTGAGCTGGGATAATTGTATCTGGTGCACCAGTTTTATTGAAAGCAGCACCATATACTACATTAGGAATCACAGAGGAACCAATTTGTAAGTTGTTATTAGTTTGGCTTTCCACATCAAAGTTAATATTGCCAGTGAAGGTCATATCAGGACCATGATTGATAACTACTACATCCCCTGCTTGAGGAATGACAACTGGACCTACTGGGCCCGCCATAGCTACGCCCGCCATAGAAACACTAAGGCAAGCTGTTAATAATGCACGTTTCAAAACAGATTGTTTCATAGATATACTCTCATTTCTCTATAGTGACATAATCAGATAGGCTATTTAATACTTCGATAGCCAATGGCCGTGTTGAAGGTGTACACCTCAGCATACATCGTCCATTTATATCTATAGAGGTCATAACCCCTAAATATTCATAGCCTTCTATGATGCGATTGATATAGTTTGTATGCTTCGGCTCAAGATGAAAGAACACATACGCCTCTTCCCCAGAGGTCTCGAAATCTGGTACATCAGGAAATGCACCGATAGATTTACTCGGTTCTAATGGTGTACCACGCATAATTACTCCGCTTTAGGTTTGCACTCACGACGCATCATGGAGTATGGTTCAAGTGGTGTATCCATGTAAATGCGCACTTTCATTTGAGCATGTGGTGCTACATCGATTGGATTACCATCTTCATCTGTCATTTTTTCAATTACAGTCTCAACAAGCTCACCCTTAGGTTGGCAGAATTCCACTTTATCGCCTACCTTAAAGTTGTTACGTTGTTCAAGATCAACGTATTTTTCTTCTTCGTTATAGCCCATAACTAAACCGATAAAATCATGGCTTTGTGTATTGGTAGATTTACCATAGTTCTGAGCTGTTTCATCAGGACGACCTTCTGCAAAGCCATCAGTATATGGACGGTGAGAAATTTTTTCTAATTCTGCAATCCATTCTGGACGAACATACCAATCTTTACCTTCTTTAAGATAAGTATCGATAGCTGTACGATATACTTTCGCCACTGTTGCGCAGTAGTGAACAGATTTCATACGGCCTTCGATTTTAAGGCTATCGATGCCAGCTTCATATAAGTCTGGAATACGGTGAATCAAGCACAAATCTTTAGAGTTAAAGATATATGTCCCATGCTCATCTTCTTCAATTGGGTAATATTCACCAGGTCGATTAGATTCAACAAGGGAGTATTTCCAACGGCAAGATTGAGAGCATTGACCACGGTTCGCATCGCGGTTGCCTGTCATATAGTTAGATAATAGGCAACGACCAGAGTAAGAGATACACATAGAACCATGTACGAAGGATTCAATTTCGATATCTACATTGTCCTTCATTTCTTTAAGGTCAGCCAAAGACACTTCACGAGCTGCTACTACACGTGTAGCACCCAATTCTTTCCACATATGAACTGTGTGCCAGTTTGTTGTAGATGCTTGTGTACTTACATGAAGTTCAAGGCCTGGAGCAACGCGTTTAGCAAGGCTGAAGATACCCATATCAGCAACGATAATTGCATCAACACCGATACTTTCAAGGAATTTCAAATAATCCTCTAAACCTTCAAAATCCTCATTGTGAGGAATGATATTACATGTAACATGGATTTTTTTACCATGAGCATGTACGAATTCTACAGCTTCCTTTAATTCCTCGTCGGAGAAATTAGAGTTACCTGCGCGCAAGCCAAAACGTTTGCCTGCACAATATACGGCATCCGCACCGTAGCGAATCGCCATTTTAAGCTTGTCCATATTACCGGCTGGACAAAGCAATTCCATAAAATGTTCTGCCATTATTTGTTGTGCCCTTTCCACACACTCACACTCATGCCATCCCCCATAGGGTAAATGGTAGTGTTAAACAATTCTTTATTTTCAACATATGTTAAGTATTCTTTTAACCGTTTTACGATAGTTTTAAACCGTTTTGGCGGCTCCTTATCGCCCCGTACATAGCCTCTAAAGAGTACATTATCCGCTAGGATAACGCCCCCTTCTTTCACATGCGGCAAAATGAGTTCTAACTGTTTTAGATATTGACCTTTAGGACCATCTAAAAAGACAAGATCATATTCACCTGTGAGTTCCGTTAAGACTTGAGACGCATCACCTTTCAGCAATGTAATTTTATCAGCATAATCGGATTGGTTAATATAATATTTCGCCATTTCGTGGCGCACATCATCTAGTTCAATAGATGTAATATGCCCATCCTCTTTATCGAGTAGCGGAGCCATCAATAAAGCAGAGTAACCAATGGCGGTGCCCACCTCTAACACAGAGGTGGGCCGGTATAAACCTATTAATTCTTCAAATAGATGAACCTCAGATTCTCGTAGAATCGGTACATCATTAATCATTGCGTAAATACGCTGTTCATTTAAGATATCATTTAATGTCATGAAAGTAGATTCAATCTCCTACATTATTTATTGCTATTACCACTAGGAACTACCAACGTAGAACGATCCACAGTTTCAGCTGGCTTCACTTCAATATGAGGAACTTGTTGTGTACTTGGTACAACATTTTGCATAGACTCTGGAGCCGGTGTTGTAGTCGGTACATACGAATTAGAACCAGATGATTGCGTAGCTGGTGCAGATTGAACTGGTGCTTGTGGAGCTGGTGTTGGTGCTGGGATTTCAGCAGCTGGAACCGTTGTAGGTGTATATTTGTACGTAGGTTCCACATCAACATATTGAGAATCTGCTTCCACTGCCTCTTCGGAGCTGTAGTTGTAGTTAGGTTCTGTCGTAGCCACAGCCACGTCATAGTTAGGACCAGCTTGTACTGCTGCCTCTGTATTAGAGGCCGTAGCTGTATCATTACCATAAATTTTATGAACCGCCGCTAAATGTTCTTCGTATGTTTTAGAGAAGTGGTTATGCCCCTCTTTATCAGCTACAAAGTATAAGTACTCAGTATCTTCAGAATGCAATACTGCATCTAACGCTTTTTTACCTGGGTTAGCAATTGGTCCTGGCGGCAAACCTTTTGATACGTATGTATTGTAAGGGCTTTGTAATTGTGTATCACCAATAGTGACATCTTCTTTCGCATAACCTAATACATAGGAAATCGTTGCATCAGATTGCAATGGAATGCCATGGGCTAAACGCTTTTTAAATACACCAGCAATTGTTGGACGATCCGCATCAAATAAAGATTCACGTTCAACAATAGATGCCAATGTTACAAAGTCATGAATACTCATGTGTTGAGCTTGAATTTGTTTCTTCACAGCTGGTGTGAGGTAACGATTCATTTCGTCAGCCATCATTTGAATGACTTCGCGTGGCGTAGCTCCTACTGGAATCTCATAGGTACTTGGGAATAAAAAGCCCTCTACTGGATATGTAGCCGGTCTTGTACCCTTCATGTATGGATATGGTACAAAGGTTTTCGCTTCTGCTAAGAAGTCCTTTGCCTTCATAATTTGATTTTTTTCTAGAACGATAGCAATATCCCCAACGGTATATCCTTCAGGAATGGTAACACGAATCGATTCTACATGACCTTCTTGTAATAAGGAAATGAGTTCGCGCACAGTTACCTTATTAGGAATTTGGTAGTGACCAGTTTGAAGTTTATCATTGGTACCGCTCAAATATAACCAAAGCTTAAAGCCTTGCGTAGAACGAATGAGACCTCGTTCATAGAGCATGTCTGCAATTTCAGTACCAGTCTGTCCCTTTTCAATGACAAGCACCTGTGTACCATCATCTTGAGCAAAGGTGTTAGGCACCAAGTAAATTGCACCAAGACCACCTGCGATGATTAATACACCTACAATAATAAGGATTAAAATATATCTTAAGGCTTTTCTCACGACGTTGAGTTCCTTTCTGTGACATAACAGTATTTATCATCTTATTATACCATAAAGTCCATATTTCCCCTATATAAAAGGACATTATCCTAGTATGGGCGGCTCTTAATGTATAGAAAATAAAAATAGCGCATTGTCCAATGACAACACGCTAGATTTACGAGGAAGTCGACTATTCGCCGTCTTCCATTTCTTCATACAATTTTACTAGAGTTTCAAAGTTTTCATCATCTTCATCTAAAGGTACGTATTCTTCTACGCCCTCTTCATTTGTTTCGATGCGAGCCAAGATCATGTATGTGTCATCTTGACCTTCGTGGTCAGCCTCTTCATCTTGTACATGTACAAGAACAGCATATTCTTGGCCTTCATGACTTAAAATAATGTCCTCTGTGAAGTACTGTTTGTTACCATTTTCATCTTCGAATTCCAAGTAATATACTTCGCCTTCAAAATTTTGGTCAACCATCGGAAACCCTCCTTAAGAAAAAATACTTATTTATTAAACTGCAAGCGATCTAAATATCCTTGCAATATTACAACCGCTGCCATTTTATCAATAACGGACTTACGTTTTTTACGACTCACATCAGCTGCAATGAGTTGGCGTTCAGCCATAACAGTAGATAACCGCTCATCCCAATATGTTACAGGTAAATCGATGACTTCCTTCATCTTTTCAACAAACTCTTCGGTCTTTTCAGCCCGTTCACCTTTTGTACCATTCATATTCTTCGGCATACCTACTACTAATTCATGTACTTCATATTCAGCAATGAGTTCTTGTAAGCGGTTAAAGTCTTTTTCAAGAGATGTTCTACGAATGGTTTCAATACCTTGTGCTGTCATGAGCAGTGCATCGCTACAGGCAATGCCGATAGTACGGCTGCCCACATCTAATGACATAATTCTCATTATAGTTGTTTTGCCTTTGCGTATTCTTTCAACAATTCCTCAATCAAGTCATCCCGTTCTAAACGGCGGATATCAGAACGCGCATTATTATAGCTTGTAATGTACGCTGGATCACCAGAGATTAGATAACCTAAAATTTGATTGATTGGATTGTAACCTTTTTCTTGAATAGATTGATAAACACGAGTGAGAACCTCTTCAGCTGTCATCGGTTCATCGTCTACTTTACGGAATAACATAGTTTCATCAGAAACCTTCATCGTATCCCTCCTTTTTATTACATTGGCAGGTTTCACTGCAGAAGTGAAACCTCGCCTTCTATTATACTTGAATTAAAGCTACAAAGTCAGTAACTTTTTTATGCATTATAAAATTTTTCTATAACAGAAACAAGTATAATTATAAAATTATATGCCTATTGTAACATAGATGTTAAAGCTTCACCACCAGCTTTTAATGCTTCCGCCAATTTAGCTGGTTCTTTACCACCTGCTTGAGCCATATCTGGACGGCCACCGCCATTACCACCAGCTACTTGAGCTGCTGCTTTTACGATATTACCAGCTTTAGCACCTTTAGCGACTACGTCTTTGGATACTTTACATACAAAGTTAACTTTGTCATCACCCATAGCAGCGCCTACGAGCACTACGCCAGAACCATCTAATTTATCAAGGCCCATATCAGCTAGATCACGTAATTCATCAACAGAGGAAGCTTTTACAGAAGCCGCTACAAATGCTACATCGCCAATCATAACCTTACCAGCAATGATATCAGCTGCACCTGCTGCAGAAACCTCTTTACGAATTTGTTCTAATTCTTTAGCAGTTTCTTTTGCTTCTGCTAATACTTGATGTAAACGTTCTTCTACTTGAGGCGCTTTAGTTTTAAGTTCCCCTGCCATGCGTTCGATAGTCAAGCGATCGTGTTTTGCTGCATCTAGAGCTGCACGACCTGTAATCGCTTCAATACGACGTACACCAGAACCAATACCTGCTTCAGATGTTAAGCGGAAGGAACTAATGAAAGCAGTATTGCCTACATGAGAACCACCACATAATTCAACGGAGAAGCCAGGAACCTCTACAACGCGAACTACATCACCATATTTATCGCCAAAGAGTGCCATCGCACCTTTCGCTTTTGCTTCGTCCATGGACATTTCAGCAATAGCTAGGTCTGTAGCTTTTAAAATTTCTTCATTTACAAGAGCTTCGATTTGATCAAGTTCCTCTTGTGTTACAGGGGAGAAATGAGTGAAGTCAAAGCGCAAGTAATCAGGAGTTACTAAGGAACCAGCTTGGTTAACATGCTCGCCAAGAACCTTTTTCAATGCTGCATGTAACAAGTGTGTTGCTGTATGGTTGCGGGCCATTGCTGCGCGGCGATTTGTATCCACTTCAAGTGTTACATCATCACCTTCAGAGATAGAACCTTCTACAACAGTACCGATATGGTATACAGTGCCTTCAGGTAAACGTTTTGTGTTATGAACCTCTACCTTACCCATTGGGCCAACGATAAAGCCTGTATCACCTAATTGACCGCCCCCTTCAGCGTGGAATGGTGTGGTGCGTACGATAACAGTAATTTCATCGCCATCAGCTGCTGTTTGCAAGCGTTCAGAGCCTTTACCGATCATTAATACGGAAGAAGCAGTTACAGCTTCATCTTCAAGAAGCTCTTCGTCTTTCAAGAATGTGATGTCAGGTGTTGCTACCTTAGCATCTTCTTTTACACGAGCTTCACGAGCACGTTCACGTTGTTCCTTCATAGCCGCATCAAAACCTTCATGGTCAATTGTAAAGCCACGTTCAGAAGCGATTTCTTCTGTTAACTCCCAAGGGAAGCCATATGTATCATAGAGTTTAAATACTTCTGTACCAGGAACTACAGTTGCCTTTTCAGCAGCAAGTGTATCGATTAAGGAGTTTAATAACTCAAGACCTTGTTCCAATGTTTGGTTGAATCGTTCTTCTTCGTTTTGGACAACACGTTTAACGAACTCTTGTTTTTCTGCAATGGATTTAATACCAGGGCCAAGAATATCAACTACTACGTCAATAAGTGGTGTTAAGAAGATACCTTCAATACCAAGCAAACGGCCATGACGTACAGCACGACGTAAAATACGACGCAATACGTAACCGCGACCTTCGTTGGATGGCAATACACCATCAGAAATCAATGCAGTAACAGCACGAGCATGGTCAGCGATAACCTTCAAAGAAACATCTGTATTAGGATTTTCATTATATGTAACGCCAGCGCGTTTTGCAGTCGCTTCAATAATAGGGAAAATCAAATCGGTTTCAAAGTTTGTTTTGCAACCTTGCAATACGGAAGCCAATCGTTCAAGACCAGCGCCTGTATCAATGTTTTTATGTTGCAATGGCTCATATGTGCCATCTGGCATTTTATTGAATTGAGTAAATACTAAGTTCCAGATTTCAAGATAGCGATCGCAGTCACAACCTGGTGCACAGTTAGGATCATCACAACCATGTTCAGGACCTTGGTCGAAGAAGATTTCACTATCTGGACCACAAGGGCCTTCACCAATTTCCCAGAAGTTATCTTCAAGGCGTGTAATGTGGCTTTCTTCTACACCACAATCATTATGCCATGTATCATATGCTTCTTGGTCATCTGGATATACAGTGACATATAATCTATTTTTGTCGAGTTTAATAACTTCAGTTAAGAACTCCCATGCCCAGTGAATCGCTTCTTTTTTGAAGTAATCACCGAAGGAGAAGTTACCAAGCATTTCAAAGAATGTATGGTGACGAGCTGTGCGGCCTACGTTTTCAAGGTCACCAGTACGCATACATTTTTGGCTTGTTGTAATACGATGACAAGGAGGTACCAATTTACCTGTAAAGAAAGGCTTCAATGGCGCCATACCTGCCCCGATCAATAATAGAGACGGATCGTTTTCTGGAATAAGAGAAAAACTATCTAATTTTAAATGTCCTTTGCTTTCAAAAAACTGCAAGTATGCTTGACGCAGTTCATTACCCTTCATGTGTATATTCCTCCTAAAATTATTTACTCTTCATTATACCGTAAAACCGATATAAAATCTATTAAAAACATTGAGGTCATGCGGAGTTCCTATACTTTTACAATGAGAAAAAGTTAGGATAAAATTCAAGTTTTATATAAACGAAAAAGAGGTTATACAAATCAACAGAACATAATTGATTCGTATAGCCTCTTTTAAAGCTAGTAATGTATTAGCTTATATAACACGTTTTGCGCCGATATAGCGTTCACCCCAATAGCCAGTATCAAGATCTGCTACTGCTACACCACGACTGGAAGTGGCGCTGATGAACTTGCCATCACCAATATAAATACCGGAGTGAGACGGACCTGGTTCATATGTTTCAAAGAATACCAAATCCCCGGCTTTCAAGTTTGCACGAGAAACTTCAACACCTACGTTATATTGTTCATCTGCTAAACGTGGTAAAGAAATACCTTGTTTCGCGAATACATATTTAACGTAACCAGAGCAGTCAAAACCACTTGGAGTGGTACCGCCAAATACATATGGTACACCGCGATATTTGTCTGCTTCTGCCAAGATAGCATGGATGCTATTTGGTGTTTCACTTTTCGTAATATTATTTAATTTAACATTTTTGCCAGTAATGGATTGACCAGCAACACGACGTGATGTCGCATTGTTGTTTGTGAAAGCGGATTTTGTTGCTACTGCTTTAGTCGCCGCATTTTGAGTCAATACTGCCTTCGTAGAACGAGGAGCACTCATCAATGCATTATACGTAGCAGGACCTACGATACCATCCACTGGTAAGCCACGATCTTGTTGGAACAGACGAACTGCCCATTTCGTTTCTTTACCATATACACCATTTTTATCTGTAGCATTATAACCGTGTTTAATTAGTTGTTGTTGAACCGCTGTAACACTTTTGCCCTTATCACCATATTGTAATGTTGTTGCACCTACCATGGCTGTTGTGGCACACACAAAAGTTAATGTTAATGCCGTTATTTTAACCTTACTATATTTTGACTTCATATGCTTCCTTTCCAAAAACTTTTAAAGTAAGTTATTTATTCAAAATATACTAACCGTCTATTTATTTGCATTCACAAATACAGCTAGTCTTCTTTGCTTTTGTTAGTATAAGTCTCAGGTGCCATAAACACATCTGCACTACTAGGTCCAAGTAATGGAGCCTCTTCATGCTCGTCAAAGTTTATAGCTGACTTAACCCAATACAAAGGCCGTTGCTTCACCTCTTCAAAAATACGACCTACATACTCGCCAATAATTCCCAGTCCGACGAGTTGAATTCCACCAATAAACAAAATTGATACGCCCAAGGTAGTCCATCCATTCAAGGCTTGACCCGTAAGATATACATACAAGAGGTGTAATATAAGCAAGAAGCTTAACCCACCACATAGTACACCGACGTATAAAGCAGCCCGTAAAGGAACTCTTGAAAAGGCGGTTACCCCATCGAGAGCAAATCGTATCATTTTACGCACACTAAACTTTGAGACACCTGCAAAACGAGGTGGCGCCACAAAGTGCAACTCAGCTTGTCTATACCCTAAGGCACCGACAATACCGCGCAAGAAACGACCATGTTCTCTAAACCGTTTCAATGTGCCCAATGCTTTACTATTCATGAGACGGAAATCAGATCCACCTTCAACAATAGGAACATCAGCCATTTTGTTCATTAGTTTGTAATAATACTTAGACGTGAAAGATTTAGCCCAACTAGCATCTTCAGTTGAATCGCGTATGGTGCGCACCACATCATAACCTGACTCCCACAATCTAACAAGTTCAGGAATCAAAGCCGGTGGATGCTGCATGTCACCGTCCATTGTAATAACTGCATCTCCATGAGCATAATCAAGACCACAGGTAAGTGCAGTCTGATGCCCAAAATTACGAGCAAGCAATAACACTTTGACATGTTTATCATTGTAAGCAATTTCACGCAATATCATAGGTGACGAATCACTAGAACCGTCGTCTACATAGATTAATTCATAATCGTACGTGAGTCCTGACATAACATCAGTTACAGCTTTATAAAAATTCGCTATGTTCTCTTCTTCGTTATATACAGGCACTACAATAGAAAGTAACATAAATCCTCCAAAGTATTTTACTCACATATTTTAAGTTAATTAGTAAATTAAGGCAAATCAACAAGGTTAACAATAAACAAAATTATATCTATAAATCCAGTAACTATGCGATTTCTTTAAACTCTATAGGCTTTTCCCTTCATTCGTCTTATATATAAGCAATGCAAATAAATAACAACTTAATTTATATCAAATATTACTCAATATGCAGTATTATAAAATAAATTTATATATATA